>ERZ1292625.1526-Hain-H41-01um-R1-1526-length-26913-cov-13_pt1 | contig 22675 bp, 24 predicted proteins | sample MGYA00564400_ERZ1292625 | MGnify/ENA primary metagenome ERZ1292625 (study PRJEB36523, sample SAMEA6512639) | groundwater metagenome | collected 2019-01-08 | study: AquaDiva: Metagenomics assemblies of 32 groundwater samples
GAAGACGGAGAATGTCCGGAATTTGCGCTTATCCGCGAATTGTCTGAGGAGGTGAAAATTAATGTAATACCTCCTACTGAAATGGATGTGATTTTTGAAAAAGATTTAGGAAATCACATTTTCAAGGTCTTTAAGGCGAGGTATCATAGTGGCGAGATTTGCGCAGGTGAAGAGATAGAATGGATAAAGCTGTTTTCCATTGAAGAAATTAAGGCAATGATTATTGGCAATCAGATTTTGCCAAAACACGCAATGGCCTTAACTAAATATATTTTTGGTTTTTAAAAAAACAATCCTGAGCACGATTTAAAACTGCTCATTTTTTATTTTAAATTTTTTATAAATATCCCGCTTGTTTCAGCCAATAATCATTCTCCCATTCCCAAAGTTTTTTTGCGCCTAAAAATGCTTTGAAATCATCTTGCCAATAGGGGAATTCTTTGAGTTCAATTTCGCCTTTAAGTTCAGACCACCGATGTTCGCAATTTTTGGCGGATTCGGAATAGCCGCTGTTTTTGCTCCAAGGCAAGCGGATTTTTTCCCGGCCGCCTTTGACTCTTAAAGTCGCGCCGCAGTTCAAACAAGTTTTATTTTGGTCAATCCTTAAAATCCATCGAGTTTGAAGGTTGGGGAATTGTTTTTCCATGGCCGCGAGATAAGCCGATGTCTGGAGATTGTAATCGCGGTAAATCGCTTGCGAAGTTTTAATGTCCAAAACCCCGAATTTGCCGTCAATTAAAGCCAAGGCGTCCAAGGTGCCGGCATAGCGTTCATCGTGATTGACAACCTGCTTTTCCACGAATTCCGGGTCAACTTGGATGTTTTTTTCTTCTTTGAATCTTAAAAACGCTTCTATGGCCGGGGAAATTGAAGAATCAATTGTTGGAGATTGATTATGAAATATTTGTTCAACCATTTCATGGATTAAAGTTCCTTCGCTGGCTGATTTATTTTTAATGGCTTCGCCTTCGGCAAAATTATTCATTTCCGCGTAAAACTTGTAAAGCGCGGGCTTGGATTTAATGTCAATGATTTTAGTCACTCGGGGATACCAAACGCCGTCTATTTCATAGCCGGAAAGGCCTTTAAAATGTTGAAGATTGGAATAGTACATTAAATTTGAAAGTATTATATTATAAGTGTCGCCCATTATCTCTTTTGCGACATTTATATCATATTTATAAATAGCTTAAAATCCACCTAACCGCGCTAATCAAAATATCTAAAATAAAATTAAATATCCAAACAAAAATATTAATCACCCAGTCTATTGAATTTTCAGCGGAAAATATCTTATCAACCAACAGCGAAAATAAAAAATACAGCTCTTTAAGTTTATCTATTATCATAATTTTTTCAATGCTATTTCAATTCTTTTTAATGTTTCTTCTTTTTCCAATATCTCCATAATTTCAAAAGGTCCGGGTGAAAATTCCTTGCCCGATAAAGCGGCTCTTAACGGCCATAACAACTCTCCCCGGCCGTATTTTTCCGCCAGCGGCATGATTGATGTTTCCAGATTTTCCAAATTATATTTATTTTCCGGAATTTTTTCAATTTCTTCTTTCAGTAAATTCAAATTTTTGGAAGTTTCTTCGGATGTCGTTTCCCGCCAATTCAGGAGCGAAGCGTCATAATCCGGAAGTTCAAAAAAGAAATCCGCCATTTCTTTGAAATCCGCCAATTTTTTCATTCTTTCTTTTTCCGCGTGAACGGCTTTAATCAGGATATTTTTATTTTCAAACCAATTTTGAGGGATGAAATTTTTGAGTTTTTCGGCCAAATGCATTGAGTCGGTTTGTTTGATGTATTGGCCGTTAAGCCATGCCAGTTTTTCAATATTGAAAATCGCTCCGGCTTTTTGGATTTTTTTAATTTCAAATTCGGCAATAAGCTCTTCCGGCGAAAAAATTTCTTTGTCCGGATTTTTGGCTGAACGCCAGCCCAATAAAGCCAGAAAATTAATTATCGCTTCGGCTAAATACCCTTGTTTTTCATAATCAATCAGCGAGGTTTCCATATATCGTTTTGACAATTTACTGCGGTCCGGCGCCAAAATAAGCGGCAAATGGGCGTATTTCGGCGGTTCAAAGCCCAAAGCCTCGGCCATTAAAATTTGTTTCGGAGTATTGGGCAGATGGTCTTCTCCCCTGATAACGTGGGATATTTTCATTTCGCAGTCGTCAACGATGCCGGCAAAATTAAAAAGCGGGAATTGGGCGGCTTTTATATTTTTGGCGATTATCAAGTCGCCGATGAGCGCGCTGTTGAATTTTATCTTGCCGCGGATTAAATCCGTGAATTCAACTTCATGTTCCGGAACCTTAAAGCGAATCACGCTCTCCCCTTTTGCCGATAATTTTTCGCTTTTTTCTTTCGGCAGGTTCCGGCATTTGCCGCTGTATCTCGGCGCTATTCCCTGGGAAAGCATCGCTTGGCGGTCGGCTTCCAGCTCTTCTTTTGAGCAAAAACAATAATACGCTTTATTTTCATCAAGAAGTTTTTGAATATATTTTTTATAAATCTCTCCCCTTTCCGATTGCCGATATGGCCCGTAATCGCCTTCAATGTCAGGGCCTTCGTCCCAATTCAAACCAAGCCATTTTAAGCCGTCAATTATGTTTTTTTCAAATTCAGATTGCGACCGTTCAATATCCGTGTCGTCAATGCGCAAAATAAATTTGCCTTTATGCTGTTTGCTGAAAAGCCAGTTAAATAAAGCGGTTCTGGCGCCGCCGATATGCAAATGCCCCGTGGGACTCGGCGCGAAGCGCGCCCGGATTTCTTTTTGAGGATTGTTCATTAATTTATTTCAGCTAATTTTATTATTTCTTCAGAAATTATTTTTGCCGCTTCCGGTTTTGAAAAATTTTTGGCGGCCTCGGACATTGTTTTGTATTTTTCCGGTTCGGAAATAATTTTTTTGATTTGAGAAATAAAGATATTGGACATTAAATTGGCTTCTTCAATGACAACGGCGGCGCCGGAATCGGCGTATTCATAAGCGTTTTGAATTTGGTGATTTTGCGCCGATTTCGGCAGAGGAATTAAAATCGTCGGTTTGCCGAAAGCCGCGATTTCAAAAATTGAACCGCCGCCAGCTCGCGAAACTATGACGTCGGCCGCGGCATAAGCGTCTTTTAAATCTTTTTCAAAATAAGGAAGAATTTTATAACAAGCCGCTTCTTTTTCGGTATAATTTTCCAAAATAATTTTTAATTCGTTTTTCGCGTCTTCAAAATTATTGACGCCGGTTTGATGCAGAACCTGAATATCCGCTTTTATCAATTCTTGGGCGGCGTTTAGCGCGAAGTCATTGATTTTGGCGGAACCTTGGGACCCGCCGATAATTAAAATTACGGGTTTTTGCGGATTAAAGCCGAAAATTTGTTTAGCCGCTTCTTTTTCCAGCGCGCCGTCAATCAATGATTTCCTTATCGGGTTTCCCGTTAAAGCGATTTTATCGCTTAAACCGGCGTTTTTAGCAATAAAAAATTCAGTCGCGCTGTTAAAAGAAACGGCGATTCTGTCGGCGAATCGGGAAGCCATAAGATTAGCCAAGCCGGGAATGGAATCGGATTCGTGGATAATAATCGGCACGCGATAAAACCAACAAGCCAAAATCACCGGCAATGATCCGGGACCGCCTTTTGAAAATAAAACATTGGGCATAAACCAAAAAACTTTCCAGAATGCCTGAATGACGCTGATAAAAAAAAGCGGAATGTCAAATAAATTGCGAATGTCAAAATAACGCCGCAGTTTGGCGGAAAATATTTTTGAAACCAAAATGCCGTTGCTGGCCAATAAAAAATTATAGCGTTCGGGATCGCTGAAATATCTTAAATCCAAATTGGTTTTTCCGTTAATCGCCGCTTTTTGGAGCTCTTCTGTAACGGCCAAAATCGGATAAATGTGGCCGCCAGTACCGCCGCCGGCGAATAGAATTCTCATACTAAACACTAAAAAACTAAAAGCTTTAAATTATCAAGTTTTTAAGTGTGCTTTGATATATTACCAATAATTCCGGCCATCGTCAAAAAAACCGCCAGAGACGTGCCGCCGTAGCTGATGAACGGCAAAGGCACGCCGGTAAGCGGCAAAATGCCGGAAATCGCCGCGATATGGACAAAAGTTTGAATCGCGATTATTGAAGCGAAGCCGATGGCCATTAATTTGGCGAATTGGTCCGGGGATTTTTTGGCAATCGCGAAACTTCTCCAAATCAAAATAAAAAAAGTTGAAATAAGGGCTAAAGCTCCGGCAAGCCCGAATTCTTCGGCGATAACGGCGAAAATGGAGTCGCCGATCGGTTCGGGCAAAAGCTTGTATTTGGTGGTTGATTTGCCGAATCCTGTTCCGAATAATCCGCCCGAACCTATTGCTTGCGTTGTTTGGTTGATTTGATAAGCCGAACTTTGTTTGTCTCCGCCGCTTAAAAAAGTCATTATTCTTTTACGGCGGTAATCGTTGGAATCGCTGGAATAAATTAGAACGGAAAAAAATATAATCCCCAAAAAAATGATGCCGGCGATATGGGAAATTTTGGCGCCGCTCATAAAATAGACAATCAAAGCCGCGGTTAAAATAATCAAGATAATGGTGGTGGCCGGTTGAAGAAATATTAAAAAAGCGATTAATCCGGAAATAGCCATAAGAGGCAGGAGCCCTTTAAAAAAACTGGTTTGCCGGTCGAATTTTTTATTGCTTAACCATGCGGCCAGATAAATAATAAACGAAAGTTTTAGAAATTCTGCGGGCTGAACGGAAAACGGCCCGATATCAAGCCAGCGAGCCGCTCCCCGATGGCTCACTCCCAAGGGGGTGAAAATCAAAATAAGCAAAATAATATTGGCAATCAAAAAAGAAACTGCCAATTTCTTCAAATTTTTATAATGAAAATTATTAAGGATAAAAAAACCGATAAGCCCGAAGCTTAAGCCGTAAAAAATCTGGTGTTTAAGATAATAATAAGTGTCGTTGAATTTGGATTTTCCCAAATCCGAAGAAGCGCTGGAAAGCATTATCAAACCGAAAGCAGTCAATAAAACAACGCAAATAATAAATACGTAATCTTGACGGCGGTTTTTCGCGTTAGTCATAGTTGTATTAGCCGCATTTTAGCGCTTTGCCGGCGGATATTCCCAAAAATATCCCTTCTTTGACAACATGCTCGCCGTTTAGAATAACTTCCTTTATATTCCCTTCCTTAAAAACAACCAAGTCGGCGTAATTGCCTATTTTTATTTCCCCTCTTTCGGCAAGGCCAAGTTTTTTTGCCGGCAAATAAGTGATTTTGGCGACAGCTTTTTCTATCGGCAAGATTTTTTCTTTTTCCGCGATTTCCAAAAATTTCGCGAAAGCGCGATGATTGTTAAAAACCGAATTCATTGTTCCGCTGCCGCTTGAACAAATGAAACTTTGCTCATTGGCAAGCGCGTTTGCTAAATTTTGGCCGTCAATCGCTTTCATTTCAACGATTTCGGCTCTTGAGCCGACAATCTCCGCCAACTTCGCCAATCCTTGCTTAAAATTGAGATTTCTGGTTGAGCAAAATTCTTCAAGAGATTTACCGATTAAATATTCATGTTCCGGAGCGTGAATAATGACGACATTATTGTCCTTCAGCCGTGAAATTTTGTTTTTATTATCCAAGAGCGTTTCAATTAAGGCGATGTTTTCTTCAAACGGATAAACGGAAAAATGAATGTCCGCTGAAGCGGAATTTTCTTCAATCAAAGCAATTGCTTGCCGATAATCTTTTTCAAATCCGGAAAACGGTAAAAAATCGTTGATTAAAAATTTGGCGCCGGTTTCTTTGGCAAGATAAACAATTTTTTTTATTGATTCAAATAGCCCTTCTTTCTTATTTTTTGGACTGATGGCGAAAAGGCGCTTGTGGGAAGCGGCGATTTCCGCCAGTTTTTTAATTTCAAAATAAGAAGTTTGGGAAACTAACGGATTATTTAAGCCGACGGAAATTCCGAAAGCGCCGGCTTGTAAATTTTTATTCAGAATTAAATTAAAAATTTTCAATTCGTTTTCCGAAAGATTGCGGAAAATCGGCTCTCCGATAATCGCCCGGCGGATTGTCGTATGTCCCAAAAGCGTTCCGAAATTAGCGGTTAAGGGCTGTTTTTTCAGCCGTTGGAAAAATTCGGAAAATGAATGCCAATCAACGTTGATTTTGTTGACATCGGCGTAATCTCGGATAGTTTGAAGCGAGCCGTAAACCAGCGGCGCCAGAGAAATTCCGTCCGAACCGCCGATAATCGTTGTAATGCCTTGGATTATAAATTGTTCTTGAGGATAGTCGGAAAAAATATCCAAATGGCGGTCGCTGTGGTTGTTGATGTCAATAAAACCCGGGGACAAATACGCCCCCATGCCTTCTATGGTTTCATCGGCTTTGTAATTGATATTTTCTTCAATGGCGGCGATTTTTTCTTTTTTTATCAAAACATCGGCTTTGACCGGCGCTTTGCCTGTGCCGTCCAAAAGCTGAATGTTTTTAATGAGAAGTGTCATTTTTATAAAAGAAATCTGCTCAACGCGAACAATACCAATCCCAGACCGCTCATTACTCCGGAGATAATCCAAAAGCGCATGGTTATGGTTGTTTCGTGCCAGCCGAGTTTTTCAAAATGATGGTGAATCGGGGTGAAAAGGAAAATTTTGCGGCCAAAAAGTTTGAAACCGGTTATTTGAACGATAACCGACAGAGATTCAATTATCAGGATAAAGGCGAAAAACGGCAAAAACAAAGCGGTGTTAGTCAACATGGCGATTGTTCCCATGGTGATGCCTAGAGCCATTGAGCCGGTGTCGCCCATAAAAAATCGCGCCGGATAAATATTGTGCCACAAAAAAGCCAAAAGAGCGCCAATGACAACGGCGCTGAAAGCCGCCAAATCATAGCGGCCGAGAGTGAAAGCCACGGCCGTTAAAGCGCCGAAAGCGAAAAGAGAAACTCCGCCAAGAAGGCCGTCCAAGCCGTCGGTTTCATTGGCTGAAAAAGCCGTGGCGATAAGGACAAACATAAAAAATGGGAAATACCACCATCCGATTTCCAGATTGCCGTAAAAAGGAATGTAAAGCGCGGTTAAATCAAGCTTGAAATAAAACCACCAAGCGCCTAGAGCCGCGATAGCGGCGTAAATAAGCAGTTTATGTTTTACCTTGATGCCGCCGCCGTTCGGGCCGATTTTCAGAACGCCGAAAATATCGTCAGCCAATCCGACGGCCGCGGCAATCAGCATGGCCGCGAGCGGCAGATAAGTTTGCGCTCTGTTAACAAAGTCAAAATAATTCCAAAATCCGTCAAAAAGCAAGTTTAAGATGAAAAAAATAAACGCCAATCCCAGAACGGTAAGCCAAATGATAATGCCGCCCATTGTAGGCGTGCCGGCTTTATTTTGGTGGATATTCGAAAGCACGGGCCGGATTTGCTTGCCGAATTGTTTTTTGGACAGAATTTTGAATAAAAGCGGCGTTAAAGCGAGCGCGACAAAAAAAGCCAAGCTCGCGAGTATTAAAATGCGGACAATGTGAAAAGTTTCCATTTAGTAGCGATTAACGCAATCCAATAAATTTTCCGTTTCTTTATACGCGTCTTCAGCCCCTAAAATTACGACGATTAACGGCTGATTATTCTTACTGAACAATGATATTAAATTTCTGCCGGCGCTTTCCAGATATCCGCTTTTGCCTCCCAGAAAATCGGCGCTGCCGGCGAATTGATTGACATTGGCCAATTTTTTCGGCTTGTTTGTTTTGATTTCATGAATAACGGTTTCTTTTAGCCGGCTGATTTCAAAAATTTCAGGATGTCGGACGCTGATATAATCGGCTAATTTAACCAAATCATCAGGCGTTGATTGGTTCAAGAAAGAAAGTCCGGAATTGTTAAAAAAAATCGTTTCCGTCATTTTCAATTCTTCGGCTTTATCATTCATTATTTTAACAAATTCTTTTTCATTTATCACTTCCGCCAGCGCCGTTGCCGCGTCATTGGAAGAAACCAACAGCATCGCTTTGATTAAATCGTTGGCTTTGAAAATATCGTTAATTTTAAAATCGCCCGCTTCGCCCGCCGTAGCAATCGCTTTTTCGTTAAAAATAATTTCTTTGTCTTTTCCGATTTTTTCCAAAACAACAACCGCTGTCATTAATTTTGTCAGCGAAGCGATTGACCAGCGCTTTGAAGCGTTAAAATCAAAAAGAGTTTTATCCGCATTTAAATTTTTAACGAGCGCTGATTTGGTTTTTTGCGAAACAACGCAGGATGGATTATTGGGCAAGAAATTAGCCGATAAATATAGCGGCTGTTTCGGCATTTTTTTCTCGTTATTTATCAACGCGTCCAGATAAATTATGTCCAGATTTTCTTTGGATTTGATTCCTTCGGTTTTGATGAATAAGCTGGCTATCGCGGAGATTATAAAAAAAGCGATAAAAGCGCGAGATTTCATTGAACTAAATTAAGATTATTTTTATATTTTTCATATTCCGGCAATTCTTCAATTTTGGAAATGCCCAAGTGTTTTAAGGCGTCAAAACTCAAGGAATAAGCGTATTCTTCTTTTGATTTGTCGGAGCGGTCAATCAGTCCGCGCATTAGTAAGGCCCGTAGAATAAAAGCCGAATTAACGCCGCGAAAATAATCAATTTTAGCTTTTGAAATTGGTCCGAAATAAGCGATTATTGACAAAGTTTCCAAGCCAGCCGGCGTCAACTCTTCTTTGAATTCTTCTTTGGCGAAATTTTCCAGCAAGGATGAAAATTCCGGCTTGGTGGTTAATTGAACTTTTTCATCGGCGAAAACCAGTTTTAATCCCCTATTTTCGTATTTTAATTTTTCTTCAAGATCGTTCAGGGCAGATTTAATTTTTTCTTCTTCAAGATCAAGAATCTTGGCGATTTTTTTAATCGTTAACGGTTCGCCGTAAGCGAAAAGAATCGCTTCCACGGCGGCCGTTATATTTTGAATTTTATTTGTCATTTTGATTATAAGAACCGGATTTTTCCACTATTATATCCGAAAATCTTTCGCGCTGTTCCGCTTTAATTATCTGGTCTCTTAACAAATGAAGCAACGCCAGAAATAAAACGATTATTTCTGTTTTGGATTTTTGTTTGATGATTTCATTGAATTGTCCGATGCCGATTTCAATCTGCTTGATGATTTCCTCTATTTTTTCTTCCAATTTAATAAGCGGCGATTCTATTTTTTGAGTTTCCAGAGAAAGCGAATTTAAGTATTCAAAAAGTTTGGCGATTGCTTGATGGAGAGAATCAAGGTCGGCATTTTTGGCGGGATGGAAAACCGGCGGATATCCGTGAAAAAACGGCCGGGAAACGGAAAAATAATTTTTTTCATAAAGATTTTTAAATAAAATAATGGCTGGTTTGAATTTTTTGTATCGCAAAAGCCGCTCTTCCAAATCTTTAATGTCAGATTCTTCTTCGCTTGTTAATTCCAAATTTGGCAAAAGCGCTTTTGATTTTATTAAAAGCAAACGCGAAGCGACAACCACGAAATCCGCCAGAATCCGCGGGTCAATGGCAACGGTAAGCGATTGAAGATATTTGAGAAAATCAGCCGTTACTTCCGCCAGATTCAATTCGGTGATTTCAAGTTTTTTTTCTTCAATCAGTTCCAGAAGTTTTTCAATCGGACCGGAGAATTGTTGAAGTTGAAGTTGGTACATTGTAAATATTTGACGGATTCCAAAGCATCCAGCCGTTAATAAGCTCCGGCGTGCTTGAGGCGGCATCGTAAACCGCTTGAATTTGCTTGTTGACCGTTTCTGCCGTGTATTTGGCGCCTAAGTTAAAATTTTGGAGCCAAGGACGAATCTTAGTAGTTAGTAGTTGGTAGTTAGTAGTTAGTATTTCATTGCCTGTTGAAGTTGCCGTAATCGGTAGTCCGTAGTCGGTGAGCCGCCTTAAGGCATTCTCAATTGAATATTTTACCACTTCATAAGGATATTGCGCCGGATTTTTATATCCTAAAAAGCCGCTGGCATAATGAGAAGGATAAACCATGGGCGAAACGTAGTCAAAATATGCGTAAGCGTCTTCTATTACTTGTCCGATTCCCAAGTCGTCGTTGTTTATCGTTGACAAACCGAATAAATCAGCGGAGATTTTTACGTTTTCCAGCTCTTCGCGCAGTTTTTCAAAAAAGTTTTTAATTGTTTCGGATTTTTTAGTTTTTTTGTCCCAAAAAGGAAAAACCATATCATTCAAATTACCGTCCGAAGCAAAACGGATGTAGTCAAAATTCAATTCGTCAAATCCCCTGCTTGCCGCGTCTTTGGCAATGGCGATATTATAATCCCACGCTTCTTCGGCGGCCGGGTCAATCCATGCAAGACCTTTGTGGTCCAGCCACAAAGTAGATGAAGACATTTGACATTTGACATCTGACATCTGACATTTTGCTTTTGAATGTATCGCCAAATCCGGACGGGCTTTGGCTAAAATCGGGTCTTGGAAAATCGTGATTCTGGCGATGACGTAAATATTTTCATCGTGAAGTTTTTTGATTAAAGCGTTAAGCCGTAAAATTTTAATTTCTTTGGCTTTATATTCTTCCGCTTCCGCCAGTTTTATGTCATAAGCGACATAGCCGGAATAATCTTTGATATCAATCACGACGGCGTTAATTTCTGTTTCTTTGGCGAGATTGAGCAAATAATCGATTTTTTTTGAAGAACCGGCGGACCAGCCGGTAAAATAAACGGCCTTAATTTCTTCCGGCGGATTAGCCAGCGGCTTTTGCGGTTCAATGTCGCTTATTTTTTTAATCAACGGAGTTGATGAGCCGGCAGGCGCGGTTGCTTCGGGAATATCCGGCAAATTCAATTCATCGCCATTGGCCGCGGGATTGTTCACTTCAAAAGTTTTTTTTGAAGATAAAACAAAAAAAGCGCTGAAAAAAAGAGTTATTAAAATTATGGCGCCGATAAAATAACGCATGCAGCATTTCTTATATATGCTTATATGCTAAATCATAAAATAATGATTGTAAACTCTGCAATTATTAGCCAAAATAAAGAAAATTTGGTAGGATAAAAAATAAAATGATAAAAAATAAAAATTTCGTTATTCCAAAAATTGAAGTTAAATACAGCATTCTAAGGGATGTGCAGACTTATTTTAGACAACAACCCGTGTCTTATCCCAAAAATATTGATGAAGCGCTTAAAAAATTTCTTCCACAAAAAATATTTCTTGTGTTAAAAATTCCAAATCTTTCTCAGAAAAAAAAAGAAAAAATTCTCCAAAATTATCTTAAATTATATTACAAAAGAAAAAAGTATAAATTTGATGAAGCAATACAAAAATTTAAAAATTTTTGGGCGGGAAATGGCGCAGCGATTATTAAAGAATTGGAAGAAATATATCAAATAAAGCTGATTTTTAAAAAATTTAAAATTTATATGATTACCTTCCCGAGATGTCCTTATAATTACAAAGAAAAATGGTTTGCGGTTAATGTTTTCGGAGCGCCAAATCATCAGCTTGACATCGCAAAACATGAATTAAATCACTTTTTTTTTCATAAAAAATTTAATGCTAAAAAAAAAGAGATTGGTATTGAAATTTTTAATAAAATAAAAGAATCGTTCACAATTATTTCATTGCCAAAAGAAAAAGGATATCAAAATCATCAAAATTTAAGAAAAAATATTAAAAAATGGCACAAAGAAAAAAAATCATTAAATGAAATATTTAAATTGGCGAAAAATATAAATTAAATTATTAATAAAAAAAGAGGCATAAAAGTTTTATGCCTCTTGTAATTATTGAACATTAAAATCCTATGCATTCTGGAAGACATTCATAGCAATCACATTCGCATTCCTCAATACATTCATTACACTCATTGCATTCCATGGAATTTTCTAATTGATTTGACGATGACGCAAAAATGCCGAGCTCTTCTAATTTACGCATTTTCTCCACCTCCTTTCTTTAATAATTTTATCGCTTCTAATCTTAGCAGCCGTTTTATCGCCAATTTATACGTCTCGCAATAAGGAGATTTGACGGTAAGATTATTATAGATTTGTCGCTTAAAAAGAGGACAACCGCCTCCACAAATTCCAGACCATAAACATTCCGCGCATTCTTTTGAAAATGTATTGAGATTAATCTGATTTTGCGACTGAACCGCCGATAATACATCCGAAACATTTTCAATGCGACATAAACTATTTTTTCCTATTTCAGTCTGGCATAGAACTAAATTTCCTCTATGATCAGTAATAAGAGCATTCCAACCTATGGCGCATGGCCTGTTGACGACTCGTCTTAAATTTAAATTTTCAAAAGAATGTTCAATTTGAACTCCTTTTAAATTTAAAGAAACATCTTCCATATAGTCATAACATTCTTTTAAAATCTCGCAAAAAACATGATTGCGGCGAGTCCAGTCATCAGATTCCGAACGCACGGGAGTAAATGAAAACCTTAATTTTTTCTCAATGCAAAACTTAGTAAATTCTAATAAACCATTTACGTTATAATCGGAAATAACCGCATGAACCATAGGGGAAATACTAGCATCTTGAAGTTTGTTGATTCCTTTTTCTATCAAATTAAAACTTCCCAAGCCATTGGAGAAAATTCTTGTTCTATCGTTATATTGATTAATTCCATCCATTGATATAGCGACTTTAAATCTTTCTTTCCGCAAAAATTTAATTACTTCATGATTAATAAGCGTTCCGTTGGTTAATAAAAGAAATTGAAATTTTAACGGCACTTTATTTTTGTAAGACCTTACATAATTTACAATTCTTTTAAGAAAAGAAAAGCGCAAAATAGGTTCTCCTCCGGAAAATTTAATAAGAAGTCTCTCATAATTATGTTTCATGCAGCTTGCAATAGATTTATCAAGTATTTCTTTTGCTATTTTCCAAGACATTGCGCCGCCATTGCTTTTATTCACATAACAATAAGAACATCGAAGATTACACGAATTAGTTATATGAAGCCAAATCGCCGTTCTTTTTGGTTTTATTTTTTTCTCTGATAACAAATCTATTCCGTCTACTTTGAATATTCCGGCGGAGCAAAACTTTAAAAGCATCATTCGCATTTCCTCTTTAGAAATATTCAATAATGGCAGCAAATTTCGGACTATAAATTTATTTTGTTGGCACAAAAGAAATAACTTTAAAGCAATTCCCATAATTACGATAGGACCAAAACCGCTTTTCGGGTTTATAATCATTAAGCTGTCGCCTATTTTTTCAATGAAAAGATTATTACAAATTGAAACAGAGCTATTCATAAAAACATTCATTTCTCTCACCTCCCTCTTTTTAAATTTTCAAATACGGAATTATTCCATATTGCTGTAAATTAATATATATAATTAATAAAAATTTGTCAAATAAAATAATATGGCTAAAACAGAAAAAATTTGATAAGATAATGACTAACGTATGCTTGCTTTATACCGCAAATACCGGCCTAAAAAACTGGCGGATATTCTGGGACAGGAAGAAATTGTTGAAGTTTTGGGGAATGCCGCCAAACAAAACAAATTGGCGCACGCTTATTTATTTTTCGGGCCGAGAGGTTCCGGCAAAACAACTATGGCGCGGCTGGTCGCCAAAATCGCCAATTGCGAAACCAGAATTAAAAATCAAGAATTTAGAATTAAGGGCGAGCCCTGCAATGAATGTTCGGCTTGTAAGGAAATTGACGAAGGCCGGGCTTTTGACGTCATTGAGATTGACGCGGCTTCCAATCGCGGCATTGACGAAATAAGAGATCTTAAAGAAGGCATCCGCGTCTCTCCGGCTTCTTTCAGATATAAGGTTTATATTATTGACGAATGCCATCAATTGACCAAAGACGCTTTTAGCGCTTTGCTGAAAACCTTGGAAGAGCCGCCGGAGCACGCGATTTTTATTTTAGCGACAACGGAATACGAAAAAATGCCGGCAACGATTGTTTCCCGCGTTCAAAGATTCCATTTCAAAAGATTGCCGCTCGTGAAAATCGTTGAAAAATTGAAATCAATCAGCAAGGCCGAAAATATATCGGCAGACGAATCGGCATTGGAACTTATTGCCGCTTCGGCTGAAGGCAGTTTAAGGGACGCGGAATCTTTGCTTGACCAGATGACTTCTTTGAACGAAGAAAAAATCAGCTTGGAAAGCGTGGAAAGCATTTTAGGGCGGGTGGGATTCATTAAAACCGCTCAAATGGCGGAAAGTTTGCTCAAAAACGACTTGGAAGCGGCATTGGACAATCTTTCCAAAATCAACGAAGCCGGGCACAATTTAACGCAATTCAACAAAGATTTAATCCATTATTTTCGCAGGGTTTTGGCTTTGAAATTTTCTCCGATTTTGGAAAATGAATTTAAAAAAGAACTGACCGAAATTGAGCTAAAAAAAATTAAAGAGCATTCTCAATTGATTGATTCGCCGGCCGGCGAACAAAAAACAATCGCCTTGATTAAATCGCTTATTCGGGCTTATACTGAAATGCGCTATTCGCCTTTTCCGATTGTGCCGCTGGAAGTGGCGATAATTGAAAATTTAAAGAAATAAAAAGGTCGCATAAATTAAATATTAAATTAAATATGATTAAAAAATATTCGGTAATTTTTGGAGTATTGGCGGCTATCGTTATTCTTTCCGCGTCAATCGTAAACGCTACCCATTCCTGGGGAAATTATCATTGGGCGCGAACTAGTAATCCATTTACATTAAAATTGGGAGACAATCTTTCTTCTAATTGGGACGCTTATCTTTCCACTACTTCCGGCGATTGGAGCGTGTCTTCGGTTTTAGACACAACAATTGTTCCCGGAGCGTATTTGAAAAACTGCAAACCCGTTAACGGCCGCGTAGAAGTATGCAATAAAAAGTACGGCAGAAACGGCTGGTTGGGCGTAGCTCAAATTTGGGTAAGCGGCGATCATATTGCCAAAGGCGCCGTTAAAGTAAACGATACTTATTTCAATACGCCAACCTATAATACTGAAGCTTGGAGAAACTTGGTTATGTGTCAGGAAGTCGGCCATACGCTCGGACTTGACCATCAGGACGAAAATTTTGATAATCTAAATCTTAGCACTTGTATGGATTACACCAACGACCCGTCAACTAACCAGCATCCAAATCAGCACGATTACGACCAACTTGAGCTAATTTACGCCCATCTTGACGGGACTACCACTCTTGGGAGCATATCTCTTCCAAGGGGCAATGGCGCTAATATTGATTTAGACAATCCGTCTGCTTGGGGTAAGAGTCTTCGTAAAGATAGTCGGGGGAATGATTCTCTATTTGGACGCGATTTAGGGAGAGGAGAAAAACTTTTCACCTTTGTTATCTGGGCGAATTAAAGTTAAGAAGTGTATTATAAAAATCCCGCTTCAAAGCGGGATTTTTTTGAGCTCATTCTTTACAAAATATGAAAAAAATAGTAAAATAATATCGATTTTTAAGACAGATATTTTTGCGGGATCGTCTAACGGCAGGACAGCAGCCTTTGAAGCTGTTTATCTTGGTTCGAATCCAAGTCCCGCAGCACATACAAAAACGCCAAACCTTTATGGTTTGGCGTTTTTGTATTATTATTGATTGGAAAAGAAAATGGATGAAATTAAAGAAGATATTTTATATGCATTGGCGCTCTTGCCCTTAAGAGAGTTAAGGGATTGTCTCAAATCGCAACATTATTGAAATTTAATATTTAATATGATATTGTTATTATATGAAAAAAATTAGCAAAATAAAAAAAGAACCGCGAAGAAAAGAAATTGAAAGAAAAGAATTAGAGAAAAAAGTTATAGAAGGAGCCCAAAAAGCATTAAAAGAATATAGGCGTGTCTTTGAGCGTCTTGCTGAGTATGATAAAACCTGAAGGCATTAATTATATAGATTTAGATTTAATGGAAAAAATGTGCCACCCGCTTGCGGTGGTTCTTTTTGATTCAAAAAAAGATCCGATTACGCATTTTTCAAAGCACGATAAAGCAAAACTTGAATCCACTCTTAATAATCCTCAATGGTCGTTTTATCCAACATTTTCGAAAAAAGCCGCAATTTTATATTACGGCCTTATAAAAAATCATTGTTTTGAAAATGGAAATAAAAGAACCGCAACAGCGGCATTACTTGTTTTTTTATATATCAATAACTTACGGCTTGACGATTCAAAAAAAGAAATAGAAGATTATTTAGTTGATTTAGCTCAAAGAGTGGCGTCTTCTGAGGGTAATAAATATATGACTGATTTTCTTAATGAAATTGAAAAGTGGCTGGATAAGCACATGGCGCATAGCAAATAAATTTATTGGAAAATAAATTCAATTCGTCGTAAAATTTTTTGTATTATTATTGATTGGAAAAGAGAATGGATGAAATTAAAGAAATATTGTGTCCGTCGTGTCGGGCGGTTCTTCCCGCAAGCGCGTATTTTTGTTTACAATGCGGAGCAAAATTAAAAGAACCGCCTATTTCAACATCCGCAAGCAAGCAGGCGCTTATTTATTTTATAAGTTTTTTTCTCGCTCCGTTTGGGATTGGCTATGTTTTTAAATATCTGAAACAATCCGACCATAAAGCCAGAAAAATAGGCATTGTCGCGCTTATATTAACAATTCTCGCGGTTGCGCTTATGATTTGGACCACAAAAGAATTTATGAGTTCATATTATAATTCGCTGAATACGCTTACATTTTAAGCATGCTAATTGATGACGTAACAATTAAAGTCAGCGCCGGACACGGCGGAAAAGGCGCCGTGGCGTTTAATAAAAATTTAATGAGTTTGGGGCCTGTCGGAGGAACAGGCGGCAAGGGCGGCGATGTTTATGCTGAAGGCGTTTCCGATTTAATGGCGCTCCGGCAATTCCGTTTTAAAAAGGAATTTTCCGCGGATAACGGCCAAGACGGCCGCGGCCAGTTTCGCGACGGCCATAACGGGCACGATATTGTTTTGAAACTTCCGGTCGGAACCGTGGTTCATAATCTCGCAAATAACAGCGAAATTAACATTGAAAAAATCAACGAGCGGGTTCTTCTCGCCAAGGGCGGCATCGGCGGAAAAGGTAATTTTCAATTTCGTTCTTCGCGTAACACCTCGCCGAAATACGCGCAGCCCGGAATGCCCGGAGAAAATTTTGTTTTAAGATTGGAGCTTAAATTCATAGCCGATGTCGGCTTTATAGGGCTTCCAAATGTCGGAAAATCAAGTTTGCTCAACAAACTTACCAGCGCCAAAAGCAAAGTGGCGAATTATCCGTTTACAACGCTTGAACCCAATTTGGGCGCGTATTACGAACTTATCCTCGCCGATATCCCCGGGCTTATTGAAGGGTCGTCAAGCGGCCGGGGCTTGGGCATTAAATTTCTCCGCCACATTGAACGGACGCGCGTTCTTTTCCATTTTATTTCTTCGGAATCCCCCGCTCCCTCAAAAGATTATAAAATCATCCGCAAAGAACTTGGCGCGCACAGCAAGGCGCTTCTCAAAAAACCGGAGCGTCTTTTTCTCACCAAAAGCGATCTTTTAACGCCAAAAGAAATCAAAGAAAAATTAAAAGCGCTAAAAAAAATAGATTCCAGCGCCATTGCCATTTCAATCAACGACGAGGAAAGCATAAAAAAAGTGGAAAAAATCCTGAATAACATCAAGGCTGAAAAATGACAAACGAAGTAATCATCCGTTTTAACAAAGCTTCATTTGAATACGCGAAAAAACCGATTCTCGTTGGAGCGGATTTTTCCGTGAGAGAGGGGTCAAAAATAACGCTTATGGGCCAAAATGGCGCCGGGAAAAGCACTGTTTTTCAATTGATCGCGGGCGGGCTTAAACCGGAATCCGGAACCGTGACAATTACAAATGGCCTTACTATGGCGATTGCTCGCCAAGTCATATCTCGCGATGAAATGGAACTTACGGTAAAAGAATTTTTTGAGAAAGCGTTTACAAAAAAGATTTATGATATTGAATCGCGCATAGACAAAGCGCTTAAAATAGTTCATCTCGCGATTCCGATTACGAAACATTTGAAAGCGCTTTCAGGAGGGCAACAGGCGCGCTTGCTTCTCGCGCAAGCCCTTATTCAAAGTCCGGATATTCTTCTTCTTGATGAACCGACCAATAATCTTGACAAGCAGGGCATCGCGCATCTGACGCAATTTCTCATTGACTATCCAAAAACATGCATAGTTATTTCTCATGACGCAGATTTTTTAAATTCTTTTACGCATGGCGTGCTTTATCTTGATATTTTTACGAAAAAAATAGAACAATATGTCGGCGATTATTTTGACGTGGTAAAAGAAATTCAAGCGCGATTGGAACGCGAACGCATGAAAAATGTCCGGCTTGAAAAAGACATTCAGCATCGCAAAGAACAGGCTAATTTTTTCGCGCAGAAAGGCGGGCATATGCGCGATGTCGCGCGAAAGATGAGGGAAAAAATTGAAAATCTTGAAGAAGATATTGTTGAAGTCCGGCAAGAAGACAAAACTATCAGAAATTTCAGAATCCCCTGCCAGGAAGATTTGAGCGGCCGGATTCTTGAACTTAAATCAGTTTCTATTATGAATATGAAAAGCCACAAACCGATTATAAAAAAAGTGGACGTAACGCTTAAGAAAAAAGAACGTTTGCTTCTTGCTGGTCCGAATGGCATCGGGAAAACGACATTGCTTGAAACGCTTGCGACGGGACACGCGAAAGGCGAACACGTGGCTTCCGGCGTTCGCATTGGTTATTATCGCCAGGATTTTTCAACGCTTGATTTCAACGAAACAGTGCATAAAACCCTTTCAAGCGCGATGCAAGATGGGACAGAGCAGGAACTTCGTTCTTGCGCCGCCGGCTTTCTCATTGACGCTGAAGTTTTGAAAATGAAAATCGGTTCGCTTTCCGAAGGCCAAAAAGGGCTTGTCGCGTTCGCGAAGCTTGTTCTTGAACGTCCGGGGCTTTTGATTCTTGACGAGCCCACAAACCATATTAATTTTCGCCATATTCCAATAATCGCAGCCGCATTAGATAACTATGAGGGAGTTATGATTCTCGTCAGCCATGTTTCGGATTTTGTGGAACAAATAAAAATAGATCAAACGCTTGACCTCGGGACGCTTTAAAAATAGCGTTTTCTTCCTTGGGATTTTTGAGAAAAAGAAGAGCGTTGTCGCGGGCGCGGAGCGTTAAATTCGCGATAAGGCCGACGTTCCACAAAGCGTTCCATTCGAGCCGGAGGCAATTCTGGAAGTTTGCGCAGAGGCAAAGCGGCGCGCATAAGCCGTTCAATGTTTCGCACGTCTCCGCGTTGGTCCGGAGTTGCGAAAGAAATCGCGTTGCCGGCGGCTCCGGCGCGCGCTGTTCGGCCAATGCGATGGATATAATCCTCCGCGTTGTCCGGAAGGTCGTAATTGAGCACGAGTTCTATCCCCTTCACGTCTATGCCGCGGCTGGCGATGTCAGTCGCGACCAGCACGCGGTATTTTCCGTTTTTGAACCCGTCAAGCGCTTCTCGGCGCTGGCTTAATGATTTATTGGAATGAAGTTCCGTTGCCGCGTGTCCGAGCGCCCGAATGCCGGCGGCGATTTTTTTCGCGCCGAATTTTGTCCTTGAAAATATTAAAATTGAGCCGTGGTATTCGGAAAGAAGTTTTTCAAGAAGTCGCGGTTTGTCCGGTTTGGATATGAAAAAAAGCTCTTGCGCCACTTTTGCGCTTGTTGTTCCGGAAGGAGCGATTTCAATGCGCAAAGGAAGTTTCATATACGAATGGGCCAGATGAACTATTTCATTCGGCATGGTTGCGGAAAAAAGCATTGTCTGGCGTTCTCGCGGCACCGTTGTTAAAATTTGTTTCAATTGCGGCGCAAATCCCATATCAAGCATTCGGTCGGCTTCATCAAGCACGAGGATTTTCACTCCTTTGAGCGAAAGAGTTTTTTGCCGGAGATGGTCTATCATTCTTCCGGGAGTGCCTAAAATAATGGTCGGATTTTTTCGCAGCGCTTGCAGCTGCCGATGCATTGATTCTCCGCCAATAAGAAGAGCGGTTCGCACGCCGAGGGAAATGCCGATTTTATGCAATGTTTGTTCAACTTGAAGCGCGAGTTCGCGCGTGGGAAGGATTACAAGCCCGTGTTTTCCCTGAAGCGCCGCTTGGATCATGGGGATTCCGAAGGCGAGCGTTTTTCCCGTGCCGGTTTGCGCGAGCCCGATTAAATCTTTTCCTTCTATCGCCGGAGGAATTGATTTTTCCTGAATGGGCGTGGGAATTTTAAAATTAAGCCTGTCTAGAATAGCGAGAATATTCGGCGCGATTCCAAGGCCGTAAAAATTAGATTTGTTAGTAGTCATAATATTTTTATATTTTATCACAATTGTAAGAAAATAGCAATAAAATAATTTGAAAAAAATATTATATTCGTTATACTGATTGCAAGACGATTATATGAGCAAAATCAATATTTTTTTAGGAATCTTTTTTATTTTGATTTTTGTTTTTATTTTTTGGTTTTTCAGCGCTTATAAAGAAAATATTTCCGGAAAATTTTTCATGAAAAACGACGATAAATCATTGGTTAATTTAAGCGGCGGCGAACAATCGGGAAAATCGTTGATTGCAGTTTTGAAAACCAATTTAGGCGACATTAAAATTGAATTTTTTGAAAAAGACGCGCCGAAAACCGCTGCCAATTTTATGAAACTTTCAAGCGAAGGATTTTATAACGGCGCGAGATTTCATCGCGTTATCAATGGCTTTATGATTCAGGCTGGCGACCCGAATAGTAAAGACGACGATTGGTTAAATGACGGCACGGGCGGCCCGGGATATCAATTTGAAGACGAATTAAATCCTCAAGCCGAATCTTATAAAGCCGGATATTTGAAAGGCGTGGTGGCGATGGCCAATAGCGGGCCCGACACCAACGGCAGTCAGTTTTTTATAATGCTTGAAAATTATCCCTTGCCTCGCAATTACACGATTTTCGGGAAAGTCGTTGAAGGCCAGGATGTCGTGGATAAAATAGGAAATTTGAAAACTTACGAAAACGACAATCCCCGAGGGCAAGCGACAATCAATTCCGTTGAAGTCTCGCGATAAAATTGTTATACTTTTGTAATGGATGCCGGACTTTTTGAATTAGCCGTTGTTATTTTTATTGCCGCCGGTTTGGGCATCGCGGCGAAAATTTTTAAACAGCCGATTATTCTGGCTTATTTGGCGGCCGGAATCGTTGTCGGTTATTTCAGTTTTTTTAATTTGGCCGATAAGGAATCTTTCAGAATTTTTTCCGACTTGGGAATAATGTTTTTGCTTTTTTTGGTGGGGCTGGAAATAAACTACGCGTCTTTGCGGCTGGTTGGCCGAGCTTCGGCTGTTGTCGGCCTTGCCCAAATTATTTTCACTTTTGTTATCGGCTATTTGATCGCTTTATTTTTCAATTTTAACTATCTTCACTCCGCCTATATTTCCATTGCTTTGACTTTTTCCAGCACAGTTATCGTTGTCAAGCTTCTTTCGGAAAAAAAAGATTTAAACAGCTTATACGGGAAAATCAGCGTCGGCGTACTTTTGATACAGGACTTAACGGCTATTTTGCTTTTGATTTTTTTGGCCGGCGTTGAGAGTTCCGGCTCCGCGATTTCTTCAAATATCCTTTTGGCAATTTTGAAAACAGCAGTTTTATTTGTTTTGACAATTTATCTTGGCAGAAAAATCCTGCCTTTGATTTTTGATAAAATCGCCCGTTCTTCCGAACTTTTGTTCATTGCCAGTTTGGCTTGGGTTTTTTTAATGGCGACGTTGGTCAGCAAAATCGGTTTTTCCGTTGAAATCGGCGGGTTTTTGGCGGGTTTGGCGCTTGCCAATTCTTCGGAAAATTTTCAAATCGCGGCCAGAATCCGTTCGCTCCGCGATTTCTTTATTTTGATATTTTTCGTCATTCTCGGCTCTTCGCTGATGTTTTCCGATTTTTCCGGATTGCTTTTGCCGATTATTGTTTTTTCGCTTTTTGTTTTAATTGGCAATCCTTTGATTGTGATGATTATTATGGGAATTTTAGGGTATCGCAAAAGAACCGGTTTTTTAACCGGCATCACCATCGCTCAAATTTCCGAATTTAGTTTGGTGCTGGCGGCTTTGGGATTTAAGCTGGGCCATCTTAGCGAAAACATCGTCGCCTTAATTACGGCAGTCGGCATAATCACCATTATTTCTTCAACCTATTTGGTTGTTCATGCTGATAAAATTTTCAGGCGCCTCTCGCGCTTCCGATATTTGGATTTATTTGAGCGCAAAAAAATAAGAGAAGACAATTCATTGGAAAAAGAATTCAATAAGCCGATAGTTTTAATCGGTTCCCATCGTACCGGCGCCAGCATTGCTCATAATATCCCCAAAGAAAATCTTTTGATTATTGATTTTGACCCGGAAATAATCACTCAACTTAAAAAACACGGCTATGATTATCTTTTCGGCGATATTTCCGACCCGGAAATTTTTGAAAAAGCCAATTTAGACGAAGCAAAATTAATAATTTCCACCAGTCCGGATTTGGAAGACAATCTGACCTTGCTTTCCGAGATAAGCAAATCCTTAAAAGACAGGCGGCCTAAAATCATTTTGCGGGCCAGAACGGAAAAAGAAGCGGAGATTTTATAT
>ERZ1292625.1200-Hain-H41-01um-R1-1200-length-32795-cov-11_pt1 | contig 22660 bp, 21 predicted proteins | sample MGYA00564400_ERZ1292625 | MGnify/ENA primary metagenome ERZ1292625 (study PRJEB36523, sample SAMEA6512639) | groundwater metagenome | collected 2019-01-08 | study: AquaDiva: Metagenomics assemblies of 32 groundwater samples
TTTCAGATTTCGCTTCTTGGATTTGTGTATCAGATTTGGCAAAATGATTTCAAAAAAGCCCATATGATTTTTGTGCTCTTTTTACTTACCTCTTTACTTACCTTTCTCCTTATCCTTATCCCTATCTTTCTTATCATCCTTTGGTTTTGAATTTGAACTATTAAAAAGAATAACGATAATGACTATGGCTATAATTATAATGCCGAAATTATTCATAACACAATCTTACCTTAAATTGTCTCAAAAATAAATACTCTGACAATACTTCAGGCAATTATTATGTCGTATGAGCATAATCTTGGAGTTATACACACTGCTCCATCAATACATATGTGGTATAATTTGATCACATAACTATATGCAATCCCCTAAACCATATCGCGAAGAGCGTCCGTGGGGGGAGTTTGTGGAGTTCATCCGCAACATATCATCCACAGTCAAGATAATTACGGTAAAATCCGGAGAGTCTTTGAGTCTTCAAACCCACTCAAAAAGAGATGAGTTTTGGCGGATATTATCCGGTGAAGGAAATGTCGAAATTGACGATAAACGCATTTCCGCCAAGATTGGAGACACCCACTTTATTCCTCGCACGACCAAACACCGCATTGAAGCTGGAAATACGGATTTAGTAGTACTGGAAATATCTCTTGGTGACTTTGACGAAAAAGATATTGTCAGATTAGAAGATAAATATGGTCGCGCGCGTTAGATTGTCATGCGATAAAATCACAAAAATCGTTAGATAAAAATACTTAAATGCCACAGTTCTTATTTTTTGACAATTCTTCATTAAACAACCTAGTTACACTGATTCTTTGGGGAACAGTCATATTACTAGTCGTCGCTATTTTCTACAATTTACTCGGCCAAACCAAAAAATCCAAGAAAGTTCCAAGTCATAAATTAAATAGACACCATAAAAATCCAATCCTCTCTCCTCTACCGCATAGAGAATGGGAAACAAACGGAACATTCAACCCTGCCGCGATTGAAGACGATGATGGTCGTGTCCATCTCTTCTACCGAGCTATCGGAGACAATGGATTATCAAATATCGGACATACTTCAAGTAGTGATGGACTTCATTTTGACCGTCGTTCCCCATTCCCTGTTTATCAACCTGCCAACGAGGAGAAAAAATCTGACTCACCGAAGCAAAATTTTATACAAGAATATAATCCGGCCATATATACTTCAGGTGGAGGATGGGGCGGTCATGAAGATCCACGAACGGTTAAAATTGACGGTCGTGTCTACATGACATACACGGCATTTCAAGGTTGGGATTCAGTTCGGATTGCTTTAACCTCTATTGCTCTGAAAGATATAAAAAAAGAACGCTGGAATTGGAAAAAACCAAGAATGATCTCTCCTCCGAACGAAGTCAATAAAAATTGGGTATTATTTCCAGAAAAAATCAACGGTAAATACGCGATACTCCACAGCATCGTACCAAATATTCTCATCGCCTATATAAACGACCTTGATGAAAATTTCCCGCCCATCCAAGGTAAAAGATTACATGGACCGCAACCTGGACGAAAGGATTTTTGGGACAATCTTATTCGTGGTCCAGGAGCTCCGCCTATTAAGACAGATATTGGTTGGTTACTTCTCTATCACGCCCAAGATAATAAGGAGTCTCATAAATACAAGCTCGGAGTAATGATTCTAGATCGGAATGATCCAACTAAAATCCTCTATCGTTCACCCGAACCCATATTGTCACCTGAAATGAATTACGAAAATGACGGCAAACCCGGAGTCATCTACGCCTCTGGATCAGTCGTGAAAAATAACCAGCTGTTTATTTATTACGGCGGAGGAGACAAACATGTCTGCGTGGCGCAGACGCCATTGGAACCATTGCTCGGTTGGTTGATGCGGTATGGTAAAGTCTAAAACAAATGTTCACTCTCAATCGCTCCGAACACAATCCAATACTTTCCCCGCTTCATGAACATCCATGGGAAACCGCAGCCACATTCAATGGCTGTCCAATTATTCTAGGACGAAAGGTCTGTTTGGTTTATAGGGCGATGTCCGAGCCGGATTTGCTCAAAGAACCGCATGTGAGGATCTCCGTAATCGCCCGAGCTGATTCCAAAGATGGACTTGACGATTATGAAAATCGAGCTGTTTTGATTTCACCAGACACGGATTTTGATCGCTATGGCTGTGAAGATCCCCGCGTGACTAAATTCGGAGGAATCTATTATATCTTTTACACTGCTCTTGGCGACTATCCATTTTCAGCCGATAATATCAAAGTAGCCGTGGCTTTGAGCGTTGATCTCAAAACCATCAAAGAAAAACATCTAGTCACTCCTTTCAACGCCAAAGCTATGGCGCTTTTTCCTGAAAAAATCAACGGCAAAATGGTGGTATTAGTCACTATCAACACCGATCGTAAGCCATCGGATATTTGCGTCGCGGAATTTGATAAGCCCGAAGACATCTGGTCGTTGGAGTATTGGAACAATTGGTGGAAAAACTTGGATGCGCACAAAATACATATTCACCGATTGCCAAGCGATCATATTGAACTTGGGGCGGTCCCATTAAAAACCGACAAGGGTTGGCTGGTCGTTTATTCTCACATTCAGAGATACGATTCAAGTGATAGGACATTTGGTATTGAAGTAGTGATGCTTGATTTTGATAATCCACGAAAAATTATCGGTAGAACCAATGGGCCTTTCATGGTGCCTGACGCATATTATGAACATACTGGTCAGGTCCCACATACCATATTTCCTTCAGGCGCCTTGATCAGAAATGAACACCTTGAAATTTATTATGGCGCGGCAGATACATACTGCGCCATGGCAACCATTCCACTGGAAAATCTTTTGCGCAGCATTATGGACAACCGTCAAGAATTGGTAAAGAGATTTCCAGGTAATCCAATCATCACTCCAAGACCGGGCATGCTTTGGGAACAAAGAGGAACTCTCAATCCGGCCGCTATTGATCTTGGCGATAAAACTCATATTCTTTATCGCGCGGTCTCGGCTGATAATATCTCAACTATCGGATACGCCAATTCAAGCGATGGTTTTTCAATTGACGAGCGTCTGGATAAACCAATATATCGCCCTAGAGTTGATTTTGAATCCAAAGGCTGTGAAGATCCTAGAATAATGCTGATTAACAGTCAAATATACATGACTTATACGGCTTATGATGGATCAATGCCACGAGTCGCGATAAGTTCTATCAATGCGGATGATTTCTTGAAACGACGCTGGAATGCTTGGTCTATGCCAAATATTATTACACCAATGAATGTAGATAATAAGGATTCAGCTATTATACCGGAACCTATCAATGGAAAATATATTGTCTTCCATAGAGTCAATAATAGTATCTGCGCTGACTTTCTTTCCTCGCTTGATTTCAGTAAAGAAAAAATCACAAAATGCATAGAGATAATTGCTCCGCGTCGTGGAATGTGGGACGGCGGCAAAGTTGGGATTTCCGCTCCGCCGGTCAAAACAAAAAACGGCTGGTTACTTCTGTATCACGGCGTATCTTGGAGTACTACATATCGTGTTGGCGCGGTTTTACTTGATCTTAAAGATCCGACTTTAGTCAAAGCTCGCACCGCCATTCCTCTTTTTGAACCCGAAGAAGAATACGAACGCAAAGGTTTAGTGCCAAATGTTGTCTTCCCTTGCGGATTAGTAATCAGGGGTGGAACTGCTTATATTTATTATGGTGGTGGAGATAGTGTGGTTGGAGTCGCGACAATAAAAATGTCCGCTCTGCTTAAGATGCTTGAAGTGTAAACTATATCAATGACCGCCTACTCAAAACAACTAATTATTTTTGACAAAGATGGAACTCTAACTCCGAGTAAAAGTCCGATAGATCCGGAAATGACTGAACTACTTCTGAAATTATTGGAAAGAAAAAAAGTAGCTATCATATCGGGAAGTGGATTTCCATTATTTGAAAATCAGATTCTCAAAGTACTTCCTTCTGACACGAAAAATCTGAGTAGTCTATTAATATTACCTGTTTCCGGAACTCGGCTATATACTTGGCGAGGTTCTTGGGCTGAACAATATTCTGAACATTTATCGCCTAAAGAAAAGGAAAAAATCATGGCCTCAATAAATTCTTCATTACGCCAAGCCAATTATGAATCTCCACAGAAAATATATGGGGATATGATAGAAGATCGCGGTTCCCAGATAACTTTTTCCGCGTTTGGACAAAACGCACCATTAGAGCTCAAGACTGGCTGGGATCCAAATAGAGAAAAGCGCGCGAAGATCGTCTCATTTTTACAGCCAAAAATTCCGGAATTTGATATTCATATTGGGGGCACGACTTCCATTGATATTACTAAAAAAGGCGTTAATAAAGGTTATGGCATCCGTAAACTTGAAGAATATTTGAAGATGCCTCTGGATGACATGATCTTTGTCGGCGACGCGCTTTTCCCGGGTGGCAATGACTATCCCGCCAAAGCTACTGGCGTTGATTGTATTCAAGTTTCCGGCCCAGAAGAGACAAAAAAATTGATCGCGAGTTGGATTGTGTAGGTTTGTTAAATGGCCTTTTTTAGTAACTCATTCACCAGTAATTTCGTATCCCATTCTCGCGAACCGTAGTTAGAATTAAGAATAATAAAAGCAATCGGTTGATTTGAAATATTAAGAATCGTCATCATCGTTTCTCCCGCTTCCGGCGTCCGACCGGTTTTTCCTCCAATAAATCGCGAATCTCTGACAAAAGGATGCGTGCTACTGAAAATATGAGAACCGTGATCAGTAGTTGTCGCGACTGATGAACTCGCCGTCCGTGTCAGTACCAAGATATCCGGTCGATAATTCACCAAATATTTAGCTAAATTAAATAAATCCCTCGCGGATGCCACATTTTGCGGACTAACGCCTGAAGGGTCGGCAAAAAATGTACTAGGCATGCCGATTTCCCAGGCATAACTTTTCATCAAATATAAGAAATCAGACCGACCGTCTGTGGAATAAGATATCGCTTCTGCCGCGACATTTGATGAATTCAAAAGGAGTGGATCAAGAATTTCTTTTAAGGAAAACTTCTCACCAGCCCTAAGATTACTCTTGTCTGGAGGAGTTAATAATGCCTGATCTGTTATTTCTATAGTTGAGGTCGCGTCAAAAATATCAGTAGCCACGAAAGCGGTTACCAATTTTGACATTGAAGCCACGGGCATAACGGTGCGACTATTGCGCTCAAGATATATTTCCCCTGTTTTAGTATTGCCAACAATATACGAAGTGGCGGTTATATCTGGGACACCAGAAGGCATTAGTACCGGCGATCTTTTCTTTTGAGATTGTACGGCTGTTTCTTCAAGAAAAACTGGATCTAATTTTGATGACAAATTTTGACTTGGACGAAAAGTCGGCGCTATTTTAGTAGTATTATTTTCAGAGAATGGCCTAATTTGATTGACTCTAACAACTACAGCTATGCCAACAATTACCAGACACAATAATATAATCGCGGTGAGTGAATTTCTACTTGAAGGCATTTGGCATCATTATATCAGATTTTATCTCGTCACCGAAATATTCAGCGTCAACTCCCCTGTTGAACTAGCTGTAATCCGACCATTTATGTCACGGATTATTTCGTAACCAGTATTGTAATCTGTTGAGCTGGTATAGTGCGCTCCGATAATTGAAGGATCAAATGGTAAAGATGAAATGTAATCAGGTACTAAACAAGAGGCAATATCACCAGGATCATCTGGTGTAGTACTACTTTTTACTATTGTTAAAATTGTCGGAATATCGTGAATCGCACCCGAACAGACAAATATCCCACGATGTTCTGCCATATTTTGATGAATCGCGTTGAGCAAAGCATTCACATTACTGGTGCGTTGCGAATCGCGCGCGAGTTTGAACTGACGAGCGGGATTTACCGCGACTAGAACAATAGCCGCCAAGACCGCGATAATTCCAATAACAACAAGTACTTCAATCAAAGTGAAACCTCTATTTTTATGTTTTTTCATGTATTGATGATTATTTTTATAATTAGCAAGGAGAGACCTCGCTAAAACAACCTTATCAGACCAAGATCAAGAAATGATCAAGATTCAATCAAGATTTGATCAAGATTATATTTTATGGCGTAAAATTTTCAACAAGTATCATGTCGCGTGGGGATAATGGAAAACTCTCCACATCTTTTCCCCTTATCCGATTTACCTACTTTCACTTTTCTTGATAGGCTTTATGTTACAATCTCTTTATGGAAAAGACCTCGCCATATTTCAAGACAAAGGATCTGAAAATCCCCCCTCAAAACATTGAAGCTGAAAAGGCTCTTCTCGGATCTGTTATGATTCGTGGAGAAGTTATGCACGATATAGTTGATATAGTTCGTGAAGCATCTTTCTATTCAAATCAGCACAAAGCTATTTGGGCCACATTTTTTGAGCTTCACAGTAAAAGTATTCCCATAGACATGCTTTCAGTCTCGGCACGTCTCAAAGAAAAGGGTCTGCTTGAACAAAGTGGCGGGATAACGTATCTGACCGAGATCGTTAATTCAGTTCCATCATCAACTAATGCCAGTCATTACGCTGAAATAGTTGAGAAAAAACATACTATGCGAGAATTGCTTCGCGCCGCCGAACATATCACAGGACTTGGCTATGATGAAGAATCCGAAATTCACGATATCTTGGAAAAGGCAGAAAAATCTCTTTACGAGGTAACCAATAAAACTGGCTCCCACAAATTCGTCGCTCTCAAAGATACATTGCACGAAGCTTGGGAACGTCTTGATCATCTTCATAAAACCCGTGATGAACTACGGGGTGTGCCGACTGGTTTCAAAGAACTTGACGACAAGCTGGCTGGTTTTCAAAAATCAGATTTGATAATTCTGGCTGGTCGTCCATCAATGGGTAAAACCGCGTTGGCACTGGATATAGCACGCAAGGCCGCCGTTAATCACAAAGTCCCTGTGGCAATATTTTCGCTTGAAATGAGCTCACAGCAATTGGTAGATCGCATGTTGGCCGCCGAATCGCAGGTCAATTCTTGGAAAATTCGTACTGGTCACAATCTATCTGTTGAACATGATTTCAAGGCGATCGGCGACGCTATCGGTCGTCTTTCTGACGCACCAATATTCATAGATGACGCGCCCGGCAACAATATCCTGAAAATGCGCTCCGTCGCTCGTCGACTCAAGAATGAGAAAAACTTAGGACTAATCGTCGTTGACTATCTCCAGTTGATGGTTCCAACCCAAACTAAATATAACGACAATCTTGTTCAACAGATCACAGAGATCTCCCATTCGCTCAAAAATCTGGCTCGCGAATTGGAAATTCCGGTTCTCGCGCTTTCCCAGCTTTCTCGCGCGGTTGAACAGCGTGGTGGTAAACCTCGCTTATCTGATTTGCGTGATTCGGGCTCAATTGAACAAGATGCTGATGTGGTTATGTTTATTCATCGCGAAAATGACCAGGAGGTCGGCGGTCGTAAAGAAGAAACGGAAATTTTGATTGAAAAACATCGCAATGGACCGACTGGTAGCGCCAAACTATTCTTTGACAGTAAGAAGACGACTTTCTTGAGTATGGATAAGGCAGATTTTGGTGGGTTTGAGAAGGTGTAGTTTCCGCAAGTCCACCCTGTGTGTATTTGTATGTTAAGATTTACGAATGGACTCCTTACGTCATCTTGAAGAAATATTCGCTAAATTCCCCGGAATCGGACCACGCCAAGCCAAACGGTTTGTCTATTATTTGTTGAATAAATCTTCTGCGTCTATTGAAGAGCTAGCCCACTTAATTAAAGAAGTAAAAAAATCAACCTCTGAATGCGGTCAGTGTCACAGATTTTTCGCACATAATTCTAATTATAAATCTATATCATCAACCGCCAAGAGTTTAATTTCCGATTCCTGTTCAATTTGTTCTGACAAATCTCGCGATCAATCAACTCTAATGGTTGTGGCGCGAGATTCAGATTTTGAAACGGTAGAGAAAAGCGGCTCATTTACTGGCCTCTATTTTATATTGGGCGGTACAGTCCCTGTACTAGATAAAGAACCTGAAAAGAGAATCAGAATTAAGAAACTTCTGGAGTATGTTTCAAATTCTGAAAATATTAAAGAAATTATTTTGTCATTAAATGCTACACCTGATGGTGATCATACAGAAAATATAGTCAAAGAAGGAATCCATAAAATCTTAAAAAACAAGAATGTAAAAATCAGCGTGCTCGGTCGAGGTCTTTCAACTGGCTCGGAACTTGAATATGTGGATCGTGAGACGATCAAAAGTGCTTTACAAAATAGAAAATAGAAAAGTGATGCACTTTTTTTATTTTAGCGAGTCAATCTTGACTTTGAAAAACGGCTGACGATGGCCGTTCTTTTTATAGTACCTACTCTTTTGTTTATAGTGAACCACGGTAATCTTCGCGGCACGGCCAATGGCTGCTATTGTGCCTTTAACTGAAGCTTTTGAAATATAAGGAGTACCAATCGTCGTATTTTTACCATCATCAACCAAAAGGACTTTATCAAAAACGACCTTCTCACCCTCTTTGTGAGTGCCAGAAAGCTTCTCAATAGTGATGGTGTCACCCTTTGAGACCGTATATTGCTTGCCTCCCGTGTGAATAACAGCAAATTCCATAGTCAGAACATTATACACGAAACTTCACTTTTGGCAAACTAGATGAAGGCCTGACCTTCACATCATTCCTCATCTCCTTCTGAATTTTCAAGCATTGGAACTTTTATTCCAGGAGTCTCTCCGGTTATTCGCAAAACATCCTTATCTAGTTTTTTGAATTCTCTTCCGGAGTTATTGTAATGGTTGACCACAGTTTTAAGAGAAACACCGAGCCGACTGTGATAATCTTCGTATTTCTTGAGATGGCTACCAAGTTGACTAACATGCTTCACGATATCTTTGGCAGTCTCTTCTATTTGCATGGCCTTCAAACCCTGCAACACAGTCTGTAAATAGGCCAAAAATGATGTAGGCGAAACAATAATGACTTTATACTTGCTTGCCGCACGCTGAATCAGATTGTCAGTCTCTTCGGCAACCGCCCCAATCTTATTGACCAATAGATCATAATAAATGGCTTCATGTGGAATAAACATAAAAGCGAAATCCATGGTTTTTTCCGCAGGACGAACATATTTGGCAGTCTCTTCAATTCTCCGTTTTAAATCATTTACAAAAGCCTTCTCCAGTTTTTCTTTCTCGGCAGGATTTTTCTCTTCAACTAATTTATTGTAATTTTCCAAAGAAAACTTTGAATCAATCGGAATAATTTTATCTTTGACAAATACCACTGCATCAACGACTTCCCCATTCTTGAAAGCATATTGCATTTGATATTGTCCTGGCGCTAAGACATTTTTCAATAATGTTTCTAGATAATATTCTCCAAGAATTCCACGATGTTTGGGATTCTTGAGAATATCCTGCAGATTTTGTAATTGATCAGCAAACGACACGACCTGCTTATTGGTTTGATCGAGCTTGGTCAATCCCTGGGTCACTTCACGGATAAGTTTAGCGGATTCGGACAATTGGGATCGCATAGATTCTTGAACTGATTTTGAAGATTCATTGATCTTGGTATCAACGGTCTTGGTCAAATCACCAACCTTTCGGTCAACTGTGCTAGAAAGTTGATTCATATTGACATTCATCTGTTCCAAAAGCATCTTGAGACCAATGTCTTCTTGTTTGACTGGCTGTTTATTTCTGCGCACTAAATAAATAGCTAAAAAAATATTGGCTAAAATGGCTAGGGCAATAATGAAAACAATAATGACGGTAGTCATGAGTATAGTGTAGCGCAGAAAAGGAAAAGTAGAAAATTAATAAAAAATTTGATAAAACAAAAAGTACAAAGGTTATAACGTGAAATTTTTAGATATTTATGTGTATTATATGTCATTGAGAGTAAGAATAAGTAATGCTATAGTATTCTTCATGAACCCCACATCCGAATCCCTTATCCACATCCGCCACACCCTTGCCCACCTCCTAGCCGCGGCAATTTTGGAAATTTATCCGGATACCAAGCCAACCATTGGACCAGCAATTGATAATGGCTTCTATTACGACTTTGAATTCAAGACACCAATCACCGAAAAAGATCTTAAAGACATAGAAAAAAAAATGCGAAAACTATTGCCTTCTTGGAAAGAAATTACTGGCAAGGAAGTTTCGGTTGACGAGGCACGCGAGGTATTCAAGGGCAATTTATACAAACTTGAACTGATTGATGAAATCGTCGGCAAGAATGAAAAAATAACTTTATATACGGCTGGTGAAATTCCGAGGTCGGACCTTGAGGTGACTCGGGTTAAGGTCGGACCTCGGAATTTCACCGACCTCTGCCGTGGTGGTCATGTTGAAAATCCTGCTAAAGAAATTGCTTCTGATTCATTCAGATTATCCCACATCGCCGGAGCATATTGGCGTGGCAGTGAAAAAAATAAAATGCTCACGCGTATTTATGGACTAGCTTTTGAAAACAAAAATGAGCTTGATAAATATGGAGTGATGCTAAAAGAAGCCGAAAAAAGAGACCATCGCAAACTAGGTAAAGAAATGGATATTTTTGAATTTGACGATGATGTTGGTCCAGGTTTACCACTCTGGCTGCCAAACGGTGGCGCGATGATTGAAGAATTGGAAAAGTTAGCAAAAGAAACAGAATTCAAAGGTAATTATGTCAGAGTGAAGTCGCCACATATTGCAAAAGAATCTTTGTATAAAAAAAGCGGCCATTTGCCTTATTATCAAGAATCCATGTACCCTCCAATGGAATACGAGGGTGGCAAATACTATCTCAAAGCCATGAATTGTCCGCATCACCACAAAATCTACGCCTCAAGACCAAAAAGTTATCGCGACCTACCGCTTCGTTTGGCAGAATATGGCACAAATTACCGTCATGAAAAATCTGGTGAGCTATTCGGTCTGATGCGCGTTCGTTCGCTTCACATGAACGACGCGCACATGTATTGCACAGAGGAACAGTTCGCCGATGAATTCAAAGCAGTCAATGAAATGTATCTTTACTATTTTAAAATCTTCGGAATAGACAAGTACATTATGCGCTTTTCAACTCATGATCCGAAAAAACTTGGTGAAAAATTCGTCAATGAACCGGAGCTTTGGAAGAAGACGGAAGATATGGTCAGAAAAGTTCTTGTTGAATCAAAAATTCCATTCGTTGAGGTGCCAAATGAAGCAGCGTTTTATGGACCAAAAATTGATGTACAAGTTTGGAGCGTAATCGGCCGTGAGTTTACCTTGGCAACTAATCAGGTTGATTTTGCCGTGCCAGCCAGATTTGGTCTCAAATATACCGACAAAGATGGCAAAGAAAAAACTCCTTTATGTATACACCGCGCTCCACTCGGCACTCATGAACGCTTCATTGGTTTTTTAATTGAACACTACGGAGGAAACTTCCCTCTTTGGCTGGCGCCTATACAAGTCAGAGTAATACCCGTTGGCGAAAATCATTTTGAAGCGGCACAAAAAGTTCACGATTCACTTCGTGGATTAATGATTCGATCAGAAGTAGATCTCTCAAATGCTGGATTTGGCAAAAAAATTCGCAACGCCAAAGATCTGCGTGTGCCGTACACAATTATCATTGGCGACAAAGATATTGAAGCGGGAAAAGTAACACTGGAAAGTAGGGACAAAGGTCAAATCGGGCAAATTACGGCTGATGAGGTTTTGAAAAGATTAAGTGAGAAAATAAAGGTGAGAAGTTAAATTTTAAATAAATGAATCACCTAACCCCTGAAACAGTTGAAGAATTGAGAGATACAGATGCTATAACTGACGAAACGGAAAGACTGCGTACTGGTATGAGTATATTCAAGGGTGCTGGTCTAAATGAAGATGTTGATATAGAGAACGACATTCAAAAATGTGAAAAGAAACAATCTATTATTTTAGAAGAAAAAAAGAATCTCACGGGTGAAGCTTTGGAAAATTACAAAAGAGGTCAACGAGCGGAGTATGTATTCCGACACGCAATTCAGGATTTTGGATGGTTGGCTGACAAGGTAAACATGATTATCGCATCCCAATTTGATGATTATTTTAGAGGTATAGACTCTATCGCACAAATTCCCGTGGGAAAGGAAGGACTTGAACATATTGGTTTTGCGATGGACTTCGCCACCTCTGTCGAAGATATTGGAAAAAAGTTGCGCCAGACTTTTGACTCTATTGATAATGGATATACTCCAACAGTAAAATATTTTGACTCAAAACACACTGGTAAAAAAGTAGACTTCAGAGTCCCAAGAATTGTCATCGGGGCAGGAAGTGAAACTCTGGAACGCCTTATAAATTATAGTAAAGAAATATTAAACAAATCTGGAATTGCCGAATCATGCCGTGAAGCTATTTCAAATGATGTTTTTCAATTTGTTCTTTTCGGTGAGATTATCGCCCAACTTGGAACATTTGTGAATCGCTTAAAAAGCGTAGTGGAACAAGCAAAAAAAACACATAGGCCAGACATTGAAAAACGAGCATATGAATCTCTGGACATCCACGAGAAAGCCATGCAGACAGTAATGAAATTTGCTCAAGATAAAAAAATTGATATGTCTATGATTCAAAAACACATTAGAGGAGACTCATTCGCGGTGAAGATGGCACCAGCACTAGTGGCACTTTCGCATACTTCTATAGATTTTAAATAAAAAAAGGACGCCACTTCTGTAGCGCCCCGAAACATTTCTGTTTCTTCAACTGGTTGCTATACCCAAGACATCATTGACTTGTTCTTGAGTAATCTGGCCACGATCTTTCAAACTGAACAATCGTACCGCAATGGTGTTTCTTTCAATGCTTCCCCTTGCCGCTTTGACTTTCAGTCTTTTCAGCAACCCTTCCGATGATGTGTCTTTCGGATCTGGATCTTTCATACTTCAAACAAGATAACATACATCATATACATATGTCAAATACAACAAACCCCCTTATTCAGGGGGCTCGTCGTTATTTAAACATTTGATTTTAATTTGGAGCCATCGCACCCGTCTTGCCTTTTATATCTTCTGTCTATTAAAGATCAGATATACAACTGTTCCGAAGAGGACCAGAATTATTAGAATTGCAACCCAGCCCCATGGGACATTTCGGAGTGAGAATAGCGCGGCTGCTGAAAGTGGATTGTCATCTTGATTGATAGGCTGAACAGGTTGAACTACTGGCTGTACTGGCGCAGGGGCGACATATCCAGTTGAAGCTGAACGAATAGTCAAACCGGTACTGCAAGCTCGCGTAGCTGTTCTACCATCGGCAGACCTAATAGTAACAATACCACTCTTATCGCCCGTAGAACTGTAGTATTTAATAACTGTACTATCACTTCCGGACAAATTATTGGTACCAGACCAAGAATAAGTATAAGGCGCGGAACCACCGACAACTTCTGCCCTCCATGTTACCGGTTGATTGACACGAGCGGTTGTAGGATCAGAATAACAAGCCACATCAAGACCGCTGTTATTATCTATATTACTATTATAGTTGTAACTATTGTAAACACCATAATTGTAATTATAGCCAGTAATATTTACTGTATTGTTACAACTTGCGTTTGCAGTCTGTCCATTTGAATAAACGGAGACTGAAGCAGTTTTGTATCCTGGATTGTTATAAGTGTAGTAGATTGATTGTCCTGAACCATAGATTCCGTCTGTGCCACTCCAAGTATAAGAGTAAGATCCGCTATTGCCACCATAGACATAGGCACTCCAACGAACTGAACTGCCCACAGAAGCACTAGTCGTATTTGCAGAACATGAGACTGACAAAGGATTGTAATATTGAGTCGGAGGATAATATGGTTGAGGATTGTAATAATATTGTTCTTGCTGAACATTCACAGAACCGTTGCAACCTCGTGAAATTGTCTGACCATCGGAAGTAACAGTCACACTAGCTGTTTTGTAACCAGGGGAATAATAAGTTTTATTGATTGAAGCACCATAGCCTGAAAGACCCTCTGTACCACTCCAAGTGTAATAGTAAGATCCATCTCCACCACTGACTGAAGCAGTCCAATTTACGGTATCACCAATAAAAACTGAAGAAGAACCAACATAACAAGAAACTTGAAGCGGAGGATATTGAGGATAAGAAGGATAATTGTAGGTAGGCGGAATATAAGTTGGAGGAACATAGGCAATTGGTGTGGAAACATTTGTATTACCTGTATTCACAACCGCACCAGGACTATTGATGTTACTATTCACGTTGTTGCTATTGGTATAAGTCTTGTTGACGACTCGAGGAGTGTCATCACAAGCAAAAAGACAAAGTGGATCAATAATCTGACCCAAATCAAAAGCATTGGCACGAGCAGGCGCTACAGCGAAAATACCAAACGCAAGTACGATTATCGCGCTAGCAAGAATCACATATTTGGTTGATTGATTATTGATTTTCATAAAAATAATTTATACATCCATACTTATGGCTCTGTTAAGCCATAAAACGGTTATACTACTTTTAATATACTTTAATACGAGTATTCTATACTAAAATGATAAAAAAGTCAAGAGCTTAACTCATTACCTATAATACTAGCTGCCGATAATGAGTCAAGACTATTTCAAAAGAGCTTGGTGAACATTGTTTTTCTCGCCGAGGACTGTTTGAGCGACTAGAAATTACTTGGTAAAAGGCGAATGGCGTTGGAATCACCAAAGCTTTGCTTTGAGTGATTCCTGAGCCTTTTACCTAGAAATTTCAGGAGCGAGTTCCGTAGGCGTGAAAAACAATGTTCACCAAGCTCAAACTTTGCTACAATACTCCCATGTCAAAAGATAATAAAAAATTATCAACAGATGCCTACAAAGGCGTACGCGATTTTTTTCCGGAAGAAATGAATACGGAAAAAAAAATTTTTGATATCTGGAGAAAAACAGTTGAAAAATACGGCTACGAAGAATATGGCGCTTCTGTCTTGGAACCAGCTGAACTCTACAAGGCAAAATCTGGTGAGGAGATAATTAACGAGCAAACTTATACATTCACTGACCGAGGAGATCGTGAAGTCACTTTGCGTCCAGAAATGACGCCAAGTTTAGCTAGAATGGTTGCCGCTAGAAAACGCGAGCTGGTCTACCCTCTTCGTTGGTACTCAATTCCAAATCTATTTCGCTATGAACAACCACAGCGAGGCAGAGTGCGTGAACATTGGCAACTCAATGTTGATATTTTTGGCGTAGAATCATTGTCAGCGGAAATTGAGTTGATAAATATCGCTTCTGATATCACTAGACTTTATGGACTCAAAAACAGTGATTTTGAAATCCGAATAAACAACAGAAAACTCATGAATTATGTGACTCGTGAAGTTTTTGGTCTGAATGAAGAACAGGCGCAAGAAATTGCCAAACTAATTGATAAAAAAGATAAAGTCAAACCGGAGTGGTTTGAGAATACCGCGCGCAGAATTCTTGGAGACAAAACAGTAAAATTCATCACACTTCTAAATTCAAAAAACTTTGAGGAGTTTACTTCCAGTTTGCCTCAAACAAAAGAAGAGCATGTCGGACTTAAAGAAATCAAAGAAGTAGTTTCCGGTTTGGAAAATCTCGGTGTGACTAATATTCGTTTTGATCAAACATTGATGCGCGGATTTGATTATTATACTGGCATTGTTTTTGAAGTCTATGATCTCAATCCAGAAAATCGCCGTTCAGTTTTTGGCGGCGGACGCTATGACGACCTGCTTTCTGTTTTTGGCAATGAAAAAGTCCCGGCTGTTGGCTTTGGAGCAGGTGATGTCATCGCGCGTGACTTGATGGAAACTTATGGAACTCTTGACCAAAATTCCGCGCCAGCTGATCTAGCTATCTGCGTGGTTGGCGAACAAAATACTCCTTATTCATTGGATTTGGCTCAATCATTACGAACTAAAGATATTCGCGTAGTAGTTGATTTATCCAATAAAAAAGTTGGCGACCAGATCAAGAATGCCGACAAGCGCGGTATTCCCAAAATTATTTGTATTGGTGATGAAGAAGTTAAAAATGGAAAATTAAGAATTAAAATACTAAAGACGGGTGAGGAATTGTCAGGCACAGAGGAAGAAATCGCAAAGATTATTAATAAATGACTTTATGCGCGCAATCACTTTTGATATTGAGACTAAAAATTTATTCCAAGATGTCGGTTCAAATGATCCCGCGGATCTGGATATATCCGTAATTTGTATTCATGATTCCGCGACCAACGAATATTCCAGTTATCTTGAAAGTGATTTCAACAAACTCTGGCCGATTTTGGAGCAAGCCGATTCGTTTATTACATGGAATGGCGATCATTTTGATATCCCCCTTTTGAATAAATACTATCCGGGTGACTTGACTAAAATAAAAAGTGTTGACTTGATGCGTGAGATCCAAATAGTTCTTGGACGCAGACTCAAATTGGATACTGTCGGAGAAGCCACGCTCGGAAGAAACAAATCGGGTCATGGACTTGACGCTATAGAATGGTGGCGTAATGGTGAAATAGATAAAATCATCAAATATTGCATTGAGGATGTTCAATTGACTCGTGATCTCTATGACTATGCGATGTCAAAAGGTCATCTCAAATACAAAGATCTTGGTGGCATTAAGGAAATAAAGCTAGACACTTCAAAATGGCAACTAGCTGAAAACAATTCAATGACATTCACTTTGCCGTTTTAATATCGTGAAATTCCAGAAGCGGCAAAGAATGACGTGCGTTTTCATGATGGACCGCAGTCTCTTGGCACAGAGCGCGAGGCAGTTATAACGGTCTAGCATGAAAATGCACGCCATTCTTTGCCGCTCCTGAAATCTCTGTTATAATTAACACCTAACAATTAATCTAACATTCATGGATCAAAAACCTAATCCACTTCTGACTCTTCCCTCGGCAATAATTATCGCCGGAACGATTATTGCAATTGCTATTATTTGGGTCAGAAAGCCCACCACAACAACGCCGATCACTTCCAATACTCCAAAAGTTGAAATTTCATTGGCACCAGTCACTAGCGCCGATCACATTCTAGGTAATCCAAACGCCAGCATTAAAATAGTTGAATTTTCTGATACTTCATGTCCATTTTGCAAGACATTTCATCCAACCATGAAATCAATCATTGACACATACGGTCCTGGCGGAAAAGTCGCTTGGGTATATCGCAATTTCCCACTTGATAAACCAAACGCTCAAGGACAAGTTCTCCATCCAAATGCCGGCCGTGAAGCTCAAGCTCTAGAATGCGCGGCGGCACTGGGTGGAAATGATGCTTTTTGGAAATTTACGGGTCGTCTCTATGAAATCACGCCATCGGATCAAGGAAAAAGTCTAGACCAAAAGGAGTTACCGAATATCGCGAAATTCGCGGGACTTGACGCGGTCGGATTCAATGAATGTCTTTCTAGTGAAAGATTCAAAGATAAAGTTGAAAAGCAATATATGGATGGAGTAAACGCGGGAGTTTCTGGCACACCCACAAACATTTTCGTATTATCAAATCCCGCGCCTAAAAACATGGACGGTATCGTGGCCGACATGATTCTTCAACTGCGCGTGCCAATCATGATTTCTGATGATCGCATGAAAATATTCATGAGTGGAGCATTGCCTGAAAGCGCTATAAAAGGCGTGATTGAAGGAATTCTGGCTGGGGGGAAGTAACGGAAAATTCACCACGAAAAATAAATCATATGTTATTCAATCATCTCATGAAGATGTTTCCAAATGTAATACATAGCATGTGTATCAAGTCCACAATAAATTTTTAAATTTTTGTTTATTTTCTTTTTTTCTTCAGGGGAAGTGTCGGGTGATACCATGGTCAACCAAGCATCAACTGCCTGTCCTCCTTCACGAATATCAATTTCTGAATAACTTTTACTCGTCAAAATCGGCAAAACTTTTTTTATAGAGGATTTACCTTTAAAATCAGGGTGTACATACAACTGATCACTGAATATTTCCTTAAGATCATAAAGCGACGAATTGATCCTTTCAAAAACTTCAGCATATGCTGGTAACCGTGTAGCGATCTCTTTATTTACTCCTGCTTCATATGATTTATGCCATGAAATCACAGATCCCCCAGGTAATATAACTCCACTTAAAATTTTTGCAACTTTTTCAGTGGGATCGGTCAGCTCTTCATGTAGGAATTCTACATGTTCAAGTTTATCATCTGGTCCTCTTAAAATATCTAGTGAAAATTGAAATGGGATTCTCTTATATGGACTATATCCATTGAACATTGGAATTGCTGGAGCATATGCTTCATAATCGAAAAAATATAATGGAAATTTGAGTGCACCCAGGACTTCCTCAATAGCAGGACTATCAATTATTGATTTCTTCCCCTGATGAGCAGTTATCTGATTCCTTTGCCTATCAGTTAATTCAATATCATCAGTTATATCATCGAGATCAAATATCTTATTCTCAACAAGAAACTCAATCTTTTTCGCGCTAATATATGAAATATCATGAATAGAATAAGGCGGTATATGTGAATTTGTATGTTGAAAAGTAGTGCAGTGGTTTCTCCTAGATCTATATAAACAATTACAATTTCCTACAGGCTCAATCTCCTGCTTCAAATATTCACGGGCAGTCAACATCTTTCCTTCGATTTCAACTAGACGTTTATGCGCTTTGTCCGATTGGTCTTCAATTTTGAAAAGGGCGTGAATATCTAAGTTGCCAGATCGAATATAATCTTTATTTAGATGGATAAGAAAATAACGACCAATTCTAACTTTGGCGCGTCTTAAAACTGATGCTTGAAAAGCAATATCATCAATATGGTCATGATCAGGACCGCCTTCCTTTAATCTATTTGTGCCTTTGACTTCGTACAGATCCCAGCAGTCATTTTTCTGATCATATGACAACATATCGTTTCGAGCTATAAAACCATCCACAATAAAAGTAGACTGAAATATAGTCGGGACTTTTGATGCCATCAATCGTACAGTTTCACGACAAGCATCTTCTTCCCTTGATACAACTTCAATACCACCCGGAAATAGATTACGAGCACATGACTCAACTTCGTTACCCTGTTCTATAATGTGTTTTTCAAATTCTGATAATTCAAATTTTTCATGCAACTTAGGTTTGTGAAGTTTAAGCCAAATATTTTTTGGGCAATGCAAGAATTCAAGAAATTGGGTCTTGGAAATGTGTCTTACCATGTTATCCTTAAAACAGACCGTGGAATCATGCGGATTTTTAATAATTCTTCAACCGATTGATCTTCTCATGCAGACGAATTTTTTCGTGCGCCTTGGCCTCAATCTGGCGAATACGTTCGCGGGTTACGCCAAATTCACGACCAACTTCTTCAAGAGTATGCGTAATTCCATCATTCAAGCCATGACGCATCTCCAAAATCTTGCGTTCCTTTTCTGACAAATCACTCAAAATCATATTAACCTGATCACGGAGAATTCTCCTGGATGATTCTTGGTCTGGAGAAAGAATCTTATCGTCAGGAATGAAATCTTGAAGCGTGGACTTGCCATCATCACTATCATCACCAACTGGATTTTCTAGCGACAAGACATCTTGTTCAATTTTTTCAATCTGATAGATTTTTTCCACATCCATACCCATTTCTGTGGCAATCTCATCTGGCAATGGCTCACGACCAAGATCATGAGAAAGACGACGAACAACTTGTTTATATTTTGCGATAGTTTCAACCATGTGGACCGGCACGCGGATGGTACGCGACTGATCAGCTAAAGCGCGAGTAATCGCCTGACGAATCCACCAAGTAGCGTAAGTGGAAAACTTATAGCCTTTGGTCCAATCAAATTTATCAACCGCGCGGAATAGTCCGAGGTTTCCTTCTTGAATCAGATCAAGCAAAGTCAGATCAGGACTGCGACCGACATATTTTTTTGCTATTGAAACGACTAGGCGAAGATTGGCTTTAGCAAGCAGATTTTTGGCTTCTTTGTCTTCCGCCTGAATACGCTTGGCAAGTTCTTTTTCATCATGAGCGGTGATCAAAGGATATTGACCGATTTCTTTCAAATACATTTGGATAGAGTCATAGGCAGAATCAGATCCAGTGCGTGAATAGTGCGTCGCGGCTTTTTTGGGATTTAAATCTTCAATCTCCAGCAAACCTCCGCCTTCAAGGACATCTACATTTGCCGCGGTGAACTTCGCGTAAAGTTCGTCAAGAAAAATGATGTTATTTTCAATCTGTGGAAACTCCTTCATGATCTCATCGTAAGTCACAAAACCGCGATCACGGCCCTTTGTAATTAATTTATTAGCCTTGGCCTCAAAATCTCGAGCCTTATCTACTTTTGACATGGGCTTGCCGCCCTTTCCGCCTTTGATTTGATTGCCTGATTTTGAAGAAGATTTTGAAATTGGTTGAGAAAGTTTCTTTGAATTTCCTTTCAATTTCTTGTTTGACTTCTTATTTGATTTTTTGACTGGTCTTTTGCTCTTTCGCGCCTTTACGCGAAATGCGCGACGCTTTTTAGTACGAGCAGTTTTACGAACCTTTCTGGCCCTTTTTTGGTTTTTTCGCATATGGTGAGATTGGAGAAAATATTAATTAACTTGATGATTGTAAGGGATTTGCTCTAATTGTGCAAGTAGTAAATCAATTCCTTCTCCTCTTCCCTATTTCCGCCTTTCTAATGGACAAAACTTGGTATTTTTTCACTAGATCGGCGACCTTTATTGATTCACCGGCTTTTTCGGCGATTCGTAATTCATTCATTGAGACAATTAATTCTTCTGAAATAAGATTCTCCTCAAAATTCATGATTAATTCTTTCATGTGATGGTCCCATTCTTTCGGATCACTACCAAAAAAAGCTTCTGCTTCAAAAGTCAGATCATTTATCAACGGTTCAATCCGTAAAATACGTTCTGGATATGAAGAGTCGGCGATTTTCATGATTTGTTCACGATATTCTTTTGCGGTTGATAAATTTGCCTTTTCAATTAAAATCAACAAACCGAACATCCGTCTTTCAACAAGATCAAAGTGGGTTTTTTCTGATTTTGTATTTTGATTTTTAGATTTGTCTAGGGTTTTGGATTCCGGATTTAATGTTTCAATTTTAACATTCTTCAAATCATCCCAAATCGCCGTCTCCGTAATATTCGCCTTATCGGAAATCATTTTTACAAAGTGCGCTTGATCCATTCTGCTTTCTATTCTCGCTAAAAATGGAAAAACTCGTTCACGAAGCGCTCTGGGAAGTTTACGCGCGTCTGGAACATCACGCAGAACATTCCCTAATTCAAATTCAATGATTGGTTTGGCTTTTCGTAAAACATTCTTCCAGTCATCTGAATTATTCAACACCAAATCAGCCGGATCTTTGCCTCCAACCAAATCCGCAATTTTGACATCCATACCCATAGAAAGAGCAATACCAGACGCGCGCATGGCGGCTTTTCGGCCGGCAGTATCCGAATCAAAAGCAATTATAACATTCGGGGATAATCTGCGAACCAAACCTAGATTACTTACCGCGCCCGTTTCGCTAAAAGATTCATCAGTTAAAGCCGTACCGGAAGAAGCAACGGTGTTTTTTATTCCAGCTTGATGAGACATAATCAGATCCATTTGACCTTCAACTAATATTGAATACCCCATTCTGCGAATATCGCTCTTGGCTTTATCAAGCCCATAAAGTACAAGTGACTTGTCATACAGAGATGTATCAGGACTATTCAAGTATTTCGCGGATTTACCGTCATCTTTGAGAATACGTCCAGAAAACGCGATAACCCGTCCGCTTGAATCGTTTATCGGAAATATTATTCGTCCACGAAAACGATCATAGTAACCCACACCGCCATTGTCTTTCTTTTTAATCAATCCAGCTCTCTCAATGAGCAAATCATCATAGCCCTTATCTTTCAAATGTTTATACAAACTATCCCAGCCTTCAGGAGCCCAACCAATTCTAAAATCTGCGCGAGTTTTTTCGCTGACACCGCGCTTTTTGAGATATTCATTGACTTCCTTTGATTTTTCAAGCTGTGACTCAAAAAACTGAGTGGTTACTTCCATTATTTGAAAGAGTTTATCGCGCTCACCGTCAGATTTTTTATTGAATGTTAGTCGCACTCCCGCTCTCTCTGCCAAGATTTTCAACGCGCCGCGAAAATCAAGCCCTTCAAATTGCTCCACAAATGAAAAAATGTCTCCTTTGGCGTTACAACCAAAACAATAATACCCACCGCGGTCAGGTGAGACGAAAAAAGAAGGGGTCTTTTCATTATGAAATGGACACTTGCCTTTGAAAGAAGAGCCGGATTTTTCCAACTTGACATAAGAACCAACAACTTCGTTTATCGGCAAGCGTTCTTTTATGACTTCAACATCAGTACGATTCATGATCACATTATACACTAACTTTTTGGTGCCAAGGCCCAGGATCGAACTGGGGACCCTTCCCTCTTCAGGGGAATGCTCTACCAACTGAGCTACCTTGGCGCAAACTATTTCAACAAACATTACCATAAAATAACTATCCACGATGCATTGCTACCAAAACAGCTACCTTGGCGCAAACTATTTCAACAAACATTACCATAAAATAACTATCCACG
>ERZ1292625.1817-Hain-H41-01um-R1-1817-length-22657-cov-23_pt1 | contig 22657 bp, 72 predicted proteins | sample MGYA00564400_ERZ1292625 | MGnify/ENA primary metagenome ERZ1292625 (study PRJEB36523, sample SAMEA6512639) | groundwater metagenome | collected 2019-01-08 | study: AquaDiva: Metagenomics assemblies of 32 groundwater samples
ATGAATTTTGATGATCTATATGAATTAAGAAAAAAATATAAGGTGATGTAAATGAATAAAGAATTTTGTGACCTATTAAGAAACAACTTTGGGTTTATTCAAGCATTACCCACATGTAATGATGGGTGGTTTTTGTTAATTTGGAAGTTATGCAATGATATTAAAGAGCATTTAGATAAAATGGATCAGAAAACAAAAAACGAATTGGAAACAACTCAAATAAAGGAAAAACTCGGTGGATTAAGATTTTATGTTACTAGTTATATCAATGCTGATATAGAAAAACAGATATATATTGCCGAAAATGAAAGTTTTAATATTTGTGATTGGTGTGGTCGTGATGGAACTTTATATAATGATGGTGTGTGTTATAGAACCAGATGTGTAGATCATCGGGATACACGAAAGGTTTATATTAGTAATACTCTAGGGTAAGACATGATACGAATAAGCATGAATGATGAATCTGGAGAACGTGGATTTAGTTTTAGTTTGAAAAACAAAACATCTGATGAAGCATGGTTAAGAATCCACAATGCAATTATCAGTATTATAGATGAGGATAATGTATGACCCACCCAATTAAGAATAATGGTTATCGTGAAGTAACAATAGATATGGGAAATATTAATTCCATGAAAGAACCATATGTTATAGACCTAGGAGAAGGAATACAATTCATATTAAGATATGATCACTCTGCAAGAAAGGATGATTATGGAACTTTATATCTGGAGAGAATGGCAAAATGAAACAACCACAAAATTTATTTGATGTTGACGAAGTAATAAAACTTGGAGAATATTGGATTAAAGAAAACGAATGGTTAGAAACTGGTGATGAATCATTAAACGCATACCATAATGGCGTAGCAAGTGGTGTTATGTATATGATCATGTTATTGAAGAGGACTGGAGATTGAGTATACTAAAATATATTAACAGTTTTGAATCAGATATATATGACAATGCTAACGAATGTCTGGAATTCATGAATAGAATTAATGTAGATTGGCAAAAAGCAGTGAGTGGCGAACGATTTCATATTAAAAAGACTTGGGGTAGGTTTACATTTGATGAGTTTGCAAAAATAGTCCGTGATATTGAAAGTATAATAGGTGGTAAGTGTGGTTATGAGGGAATAAATTTGGCAAAACAGGTTGGTGCTTGTACTACTTGGGCATGTGAAAGTCATGCAAGACGTAATCACAAGGAACGAACCATAATGGCACATGATTTTGGTAAATATTATGAAACTAATGTAAGAATAGACACCACTGATGAAGGAACTTATCATTATATCTGGGTAAATGCGGTAGATTATGGTAAAAGAATTAAATTCAGTTGGGCTTTACCGCGACCGAAGGCAAATCTTATTATTGACAAATATTTTAAGAAACAGGATGGATACACATTAGGAGATGGATTCACATGAGCACACAATTATACAAATGTCATAAATGTGATTTTAATAGTGAATCAGAAGAGAAAATAAAAACACATATGTTATTTGAGCACCAATTCTACATGCCAAATTGCAGTACTGATGTAGCATACCAAGCAAATAATGATTTTATTATAATGCGTGAAACCAGATTAAGATGGAGAAAAGAAATACCAATTACCAGAGAGTGGCTAATAAGGGAAAACACATCTAAGGATGGATCCAAACATTCAATGATACGTGAACATGATTTAAAAATACTCGAAAATAGAATAAAATTTTATACTGCATATCTCATAAACAATAAATTATATGTGATAGTACATGAAAACGGCACTACCAAAAAAAGGACATATTGTTTAGACAATGAACACATAAGGAATTATATTGGCAGATATATAAACCTGATAAACTTGGAAAAAAGAATGAAGTCTGAAGGTGTAATGTATTGAACTGTCCAAGTTGTGATCAAAATGCAAGCATGGCTCGACCCAAAGCTCACGAACTAAGCATGGTGTGTAATCACTGCAAGTATGTTTATACCGATGAAGAGGCAGAAACAACACTTGGTATAAAACGTGTACCAATGAGCATAGATGGTGTGATGATGGACACATTTGAAAATTTGGGCGAAGTGTGGAAGAAATTTCCAAGTTGTTATTGCTTGAAACTATTTGATACATACGAGAAGAGAATTGAACATGATAGGTTATACCACAAGATTGGAGACCCAATGGCTACTTGTATACCAAACGGCGTAATTGAAATAGAATCAAACTGCGGGAATGTATTATGATTACCTTCATGAATAACCGCAATAAATGCATATGCTGTGGTGGACGACCAAAGAAAATGGAAGGACATATACCAGTAAATGGAAAACCACTTAAAATGATAGTTAGTTTGATTAAACATCATGTTAAATATAATCCAGAAGTTGTAGGTTGGGTACATCCAGACTGTCATATAATCATTCATAATGAAAATGATCCAAGATACAAACATTTAATACAGTATGAGGCGGGAGAAAGCAGACAATATTATGCCAAAAAGTAGAAAGGATTTTCTTGGAAATAAATTTCAAATGATTAAACTCACTGATGATGAAATAAAAAAATTTAGTGATGCAAAAATAAAGGAAATGATATTGAGTGAGATTGGTAAGGTTGATTTTATAGTATTGTTGGCTGGATTATGGTATCATCTACAACAAAAAGGAGAATGGGATTTAATGGTGGAAAATGAAAAAATAGTACATAATTTATTAAAATTAAGAAATGCACAGGTGGATAGAACATGAGAAAAACACTACATTATAGGATATTTTGTAAATACTGTGAAGATGAAAGAACTTACGAAATTGATGAAAGAGATATGGTGTTTGGTGGGTTCAGACTTAATTGCCATAGATGCAATAATTATGCAATATTTATTTCTCCAGACGAAAAAACCATTAGGGAAAATTGCAGAGGTATTGGTAGAGGCAGACATTACTTTGATGGTAAATCCAAGGAACTTATGGATGCACCACCAAAATGGGAGTTTGAGTGGAGAGAACCAAAATGACTAGACTACCATTAGATAAATCATGGATAAAATGTTTAACATTATTGCAAATACGCGGTGGATTTGATGGTAAAGTTAGAAGATTTTTAAACAATTTTCCAGAAAATGAAATGTCTGACGATGTTAAGGCATGTAGAGACTTACTTAATGCATGGGATAATGAAAATTATTATTTACCAGTAAGAAATTTTAGAAGTTTAGCTGTTGGGTTGGAATATATGATGAGAACAAAAAGAGAAATCAAATATAAAATGCTTATGGGGTCACAGTTAAGACAAAGAAAATTACATGATGAAAAATCAAGCCAAGGAATGTCTGCCATGATATTGTGTGGGAAATTAGAAAACATTATAGAAGAATTAAGGATTGTAAACACAAGTCAATTAAATCACCATAATAAGATGGCGTTTGAAGCACTAATATCATATGAAACAGAAAAAGACTTTAAGACATATGATATATCTAAAAGCATATATAAGGAGGATCTAACACTTATGAAACAATTTGATTTTTTCATAAATAAATTACAAGGAAATAACGTGGAGTTAAAGATAGATAGTGCAGAAGATGTACCACTTGCAGTAGCATTTGGTTTAATGGATTTAAAAACAGCAGAAGAAAAATACCCACAATTAAGAAACCATGAAACCGACAGAATAAAAGAAATGGAATATGTATTTACTGACACAGTTTGTTCATCAAAGGATCACAGGATAGTCATGGCTAGAGCAATGTTGGATGTAATTAACGGAGAATTTATATTAAGAACCATGTATCCAAATTCAGTAAATAAGAGTTTTCCAAAATTCTGGGATTATATAAAAGAAGTGAGGAATGTATATGGAAATTGATTACATAATATTGTTTGATTAAATACATACATTTATAGACTACCAAGTTTTAAAAGACTTATGACAAAATGTAAATTTATTGCAAAGGTAATGACTGGTGACAAAATGGAGAATTTATTAAATAATACCATTTTTACAGAAATCCAATGTGCAAACGAATCAAACCATAATGGAGACCATTTAATCGTGGTACCTAGATAGGTTATATACTAGGAACCAGTAACCCTTTATATGGGAGCAAAAATACAAATCAGAGGTACAGATGAATTCATAGACGTACCTAGGGGTTCAGCCATACCAAGGGAAGGAGAAACTCTAGTTATCATACGAAGAGGACAAAGAGAAGAGAAATTATATGTGATTTACTCTGTAGAACATCATTTCGACTTTAACAGTGCATTACCCATCAATAATACAATAATCACGGTTGAAGAAATAACAGATCCAGAGGTAGTATAATGGGACTAACTGGAGCACTTTTTGGTATATCCAAACAAATATGTCCACATTGTAAGCAAACATATGGTGAAGTTGGCGGTAAGAAGGGACATAGTAAAAAAGAATTTATGAAGTGTCTGTATACTGCAAATTTTAATTTATATAATGCTGTCATGGAGATTAATAGATTAAAGAGTGAATTAGAAAAATTAAATGCTGAACCATTAGACACCACCCCAACTGTAAAGGATGGCGAAATCCATGGTTGATCCAGTTGGAGAAAAATACATAGTTGGTAAAGCAGAATATGATCCAATGGGAGATGAAATTACAAATTCCAAAACATACACATTTGATATAATTAAGGAAGCCGATTTTCTTACCGCCACATGTCCAGAATTACATATTATTCTAAGTGCACCAGACTGGGAATCTTTGGAAGATAAAATTGATGAAGCATATATAAAATATGAGACGGAGAAAAAACATGGTTAAGAAATTACCATCAACTACTGGAATTGTAAAAGAGGTTGCAAAGAAACCAAAGAAAGAATACTATAAGGCAAATGTAGGTTGCTGGAACTGTGATTTATTATATGAAATAGATGTAGTGCGCGGAGAAATAACACCATATTATATTGTAAATAACAACATAATATGCAAAGGTTGTGGATGTGATTCACTTAAAGTGATTAACGAATACAAGATTGAAAAGAAAATACTAAAGGATATAATACTACATCATAGAATTGAACATATGCATGATGAACCAAAAGCACCTAGTAAGGATCACCAGCATATTGGATGAAACCTGTGATAGATGTGGAACTGTAATGATTGATATACAAACATGCCATCTACTTTGCCCAAAATGTGGTGCAGTGTTGGATTGTTCTGATAAAGGATTATCAAATAATATGGAGTCTTCTTGGTAATGATAGAGAAGATAGACTTTTGCGCACGTTGTTGGTTAATGATAACAGATAAATACCACATGAATTGTTGGTGTATTAATGAAGGCTGTAAATGTAAACTGGGGAGTTAGGTGCCCATGTCAGGCTGAAAGGATAAGTATATGCATGAGATGTGAGAAGGAACTTACTGGTGGCACTAGTATTGCTTTTAATAAGGCGGGATATATGATTGATTACAAGTACTGTGATATACATGATTAATATATTAAAGACTGGATTTAATCTACTTTTTGCAATGGGTGGTGCTAATTATAGATTTAATCAATGTCAAATATGCCACAATTTTGTAAATAATAGAATAAAAATTCCAAGTTCTACAGGATTATGGGTTTGCTATGATTGTTTTAGTCACTGGATAGAAGGTTATAAGCCAGATGAACTTGTATTTAAGATTATTAAACATTATAGGAAACAAGACTTATAAGTAAATTATACAAAGTACTGTATTGACTAATCAGATATTAGAAATATATAATGAAATAGAGGAACAACGAAAAGCACTGAAAGAACACTATCATATATTGATTGAATCCAATGCAGATGAAGTACTTTTAAAAGACATTAATAAAAAGATTACAGAATTAACATTTAAAGAAGCACATATATTGATAGATTTAGAAAAGAAGGCATGAACCACGCAAAGGCTGGGACTTGTTGGTTTTGCGAGAAGCCATGTGAAGAGTTTTGGTATTGGCATGTAAATTGCAAGGATGATTTTGTAGAGAAAAATAGATAGAATTATATATGAAGTATTAGTTGAAACCATATGTTTGAATGCCGTAAATATGGTTGTAAAGAACTGGTTGAACCAGATACTAATTATCGTGCAAACCATTATTGTCCAACACATGAGAAAGAAGCACAAGAACACGCAATAGATATATTTGGTAGAGAAGCATGGAATTCTGCTATAGCAGAAGGCAGGTGTCCAATAACAATATTGAAGGGTGGTGGAAGTGTAAGATATGTACCAGATTATTGTGAAAGATGTAATGTAAAATTTAAAACATTTTTTAAGCGTTTAAAGAAAAACACAATATATGATAATGTAAATGATAGATTCTTGTTTGTATGCAAAGATTGTATAAAAATGACTGATGCACGATGAAGATTAAACAGGAATTAGAATTATATCTGAACATAGTAATAATCGGGTGGGGTGTATATGCCATAATATTAACACCAATAATGTTTGCAAACTTTAACTATTGCATAGTAGAACCATTCTGCATACGCGGTATTGGTATGAGCATTGATCAATGGCTTAGTTGGTTATGGCAAGGAGCACTGGTAGATCTATTTGTTGCATACTTGGTAGGTAAACTAATAATTTGGAGAAAACACAGTATTATGAACAGGTGGAATAAATGAGAAAAACAACAAATCGTGAAAGGTGCCCAAAATGCGGTACAAAGACAAATTTTAGAATAAGACTTACTAAAGGAGCATGTTATCATTGTGGAGGTAAACTAATACTTTGAATGCATGGACAAACTTTTGGTCTTGGTATGAAAATAAAATACTTGGTAGTGTTGTATTAATTGCAATAATACAATTTATCCAGATTCCTCATATGGTCTGGAATTTTGACATGATGTTAGAGACTGGTCACATAAGCAGAATTAATCCAGTACTTGACTGGCTCCTATATGGTGTAGACCTGATAGAAATTATCAGCATTATTAATATTGGTATGATTATGTTTAGTCTTATTAAAAAGAGGAGAAACAAATGACTGATTATTATGAGGATTGGGTAAATGAAACAATTAGTTTTACTGGTAATCTAGATAAGTATAAACCAGAAATAAGGCGTGGAACCCGTGGTTCACTTGGCATGGATGATAGTAGGGAATATTTTGAATACTTGCAGAAAATAAGAATGGAATTAATTTTATGTGGAGCGATAAAACCAATATGTTATGAATGTAAAAGTAGGAATACAACATATGCAGATCCATTATGGACATGCGATGATTGTAAATATTCTTGGGATTCACAAAGACTTCATTATAAGGGAATATAGAAACATTAATATAAGCAATATACTGTAGAGTATACATGAAACTAAGTGATTACGCAGACCCAAACTGTGAAGAATGCGGTGGAGAAGGACATGTTACTTATGGCGGTGGAAGAGATCCAGACGGCGAAGAATTACCATGTCAAGTATGTTTTAAAGGCGCAAGTTGGGAAGATCTAAGAGACGACGATGATAGGAAAGACTAGATACATTTATAAATACAATAAAATACGACCTATTATTGAATAAAGTTTGCAGTAATTGTAGAAGGTTATTTACCATGACGATGGAACACTGTCCATATTGTAAATATGATAATATACCACATGAACTAATGAAATCAAATAAAGGCATAACAATGGGAATAATTGGTGCCAGCATATTTATTAGTATTATAATGTATTTGGTTTTATTATGATTATAACTAGAGTAAAAGTATTCTCAAGCACGAGAATAGATTTGGTTGAGAAACAATGTAATGATTTTCTAAATGATGATCGAACTAGGGATTTAGTTAGTATAAAACACATCATTGAGGATTACAAATACGATAAATTACATTACCTGTGGATTATATACACAGAGTTGGCTAAAAATGATTCATAAGACTTGCATATATTGTGGTGATACGGAAGGCACATTCGAGTGTGATTTTATACCAATGCATCATTACAAGAATTGTAAATGGTTAAATAAAAAGAAGTGGCAATTCTGGATTAAGGAGAAATACAAATGAAAGTAGTATTTAAAAAATGCCATTATTGTAACATAGAACCATTTGTAAGTACAAAGATAATAAATAATAATGGAGCAGAACATTTCTTATATAATGGTATAGATAGAATTGATAATAATAAAGGATATGTTTTAAATAACGTTGTTCCTTGTTGCAAACAATGCAACTTTGCAAAATACATACAAACATATGATGAGTTTAAAAATTACATAAAAAGATTGGTGGAATATAATAAAACGCTTTAAGGTTGTTTTAATATCTGACACACATGGGTTCCACCGAGATCCACATTTAATCATACCAGATGGTGACTTGTTAATTCATGCAGGTGATTTAACCATGAATGGGGAAATGAGTGTGCTATTTGATGTTAATGAATGGTTCAAGGAACTTGGTAAACAGTTTAATGATATAGTTGTAATAGGTGGTAATCATGATAGAACACTTGGTAAACCAGATATGATAGCATACAAACTTTTTACTAATGCAATATACTTGGAAAACAGTAGTATACGAATAAACGATAAATTAATTTGGGGTTGTCCAGATACACCATGGAATTTCCCAACAATGGCAAATTACTTTGCATTTGGTAAGACGCGGGATAAAATGGGATTCAAAGGAATGCCAAAAGATGTTGATATTTTAGTAACACATACACCACCATATGGAATATTGGATCTACTCGCGGAAGGGAGTAGTGAACCAAACACTCATATAGGTGATAAGAAATTACTGGAATTAGTAATGAAGTATAAACCAGAATTGAATGTATTCGGTCACATTCATGAAGGATATGGTGTATATGAAAATGAACATACTGTTTTTGTCAATGCAAGTGTTGTAAATGAAAAATATAATCTAGTTAATGAACCAGTTGTGATGTATATATGAATATAGAAAATGACATATACCAAACACTTGAGCAAATAGTAAATAAAAACTATGCAATACAAACAGGTGTAGCATTAGATGAAAATTCACAGCAGGAAAAAGACAATGCAATGAGAATAACCAATAATTGCTGTGATATGGTAGTAGAACAAACAAGTGAATTAGAATTAAATAAAGCATTACTACAAGCTTATAGGGATAAGAGGAAACCAGAATGATAGGACTTTGCCATGTTTGTCACAGCAGTGGTATTGATGTACACCCAGTAGAAGGATTACCATGCTGTAGATTCTGTCGCGGGAATGATAGGAAATGAATAGAATAAAATCAAAAATTGCGGTTCTATCAATATATGATTTATTTATAAAAATAATGAAAGACAATAATATGAATTCAATATCATTGGCTGAAATAAAACAAATGAGACAATTTGCGGAGGAATGGAAATGACTGATATTGATCACACTATATGGAATCTAGTTACTAATGTAATAAGTACCGAATTAGACAATAATACACATGAAGAGGACATTGTAATATTGATAAACAAAATAACACATGGAATTATAGACCAATATGACATATTAAGGGAAATACAAAGACAACGAAGGACTGTGATTAATTGAATAGAGAAGAATTAGACAAACACATTATATTCTTGGATGATTATTCAAAGAAATATGGTATATTGTTTAAAGTCAACAGATGTGGAATAACAGTTGAGGATATAAATTGAGTGATAATATTGGATATTGAAACCCGCGGTTGGCTTAATGGAATAGCATTCACTCTAATAGTAGAAGGTATTATCGTATTCATATTGAAAGTTCTGGAGTGGAGTAAATAATGGATAAAGATTATAGATTACTACCATTTGATGATATGGAGTTAGCATTAATTCAAGAAGGATTGATGACAGAAAATTATAGATTACCAAAAGGTTTTGAACATGGTGAATTAAATGAAAGACGATCTAAAATAAGACAAGATTTGATTATGGTGATAGGAGTTGAATTTAAGGAGAGAAAAGAACGAGAGAAAGTTAAAATGGAAGCCGAAAGAAAAGCAAGAGAAATACGATGTGGGTGTTGCAATAGTATAACTGGGTATAAACATGAATAAAGAATGTATATTATGTTCTACCATAGGCATAGATGAATGGTTAAAGTCCCGTGAATTAGATTGTAATTTACATCGTTCTTGTCTGGAATATAATATAAATAATCAAGAAGAACCAAATGAAGAATTACTATTACTAATGAACGAGTTTGGTTATGGAGAATAAGATTTGAATAAAGACTGTCCGAACTGCAATATATCACAGCCTAGAGATGAACTAAGAGTTTGCAGTTGTAATGAAATAATATGTAATGACGAACAATGCAAGATAGAACATTTGTTAACTAGTCACCTAAGTATGCGGGAACTGGAAGATGGGGAATTTGAAGAAATTGAATAATGACAAAAAATGGGAATTATTTGAAACCCATAGATCTAAATTATATGAACAACACATATGTGTTATTGTAAGACGTGGTGATGGACGCGGTATATGTGAAGCATGTATAATTGAGAGTTGGTTGAAGGAACTTGATGAGGGGATTAAAGAACATGAATAACGAACAAAAAAGAGAGTGTGCATTTATAAAGTATCTTAATACAAAAGCAACAGCATATGATATATATGTCAATACAGATATTAAGGCATTGGCTAAATATATGAAATTGAGGGATAGGCTTGAATAATATTTCAAATCAAATACCCGATATGAGTAATATATTAATAGATATAGATATTATAAAACCAAATACAGTTGTTGGTTTTATAATGAAATCTGATTTATGGAAAAATGTAAAAGGTATATTACCAGCCAAGGGTGTTATGTTTGACTGAAATTAATTGGATATGTATGGCTTGCGGTAAAGCCTTTACAGACAGTGTATTTAGATATGAGTTAAAAGTACCAGACATGGTAGAATGTGATAGGTGTGGGTGGAAGCGCAAGCCTAAAAGTGCCAAAGTATTAGAAAAAGAGAAAAACATAGAAAAGACAATGGGTGCTTTTGAATGGAGAATTAATGGGACTGTAATTAATCCACCAGCCAGTAGAAAGGGTGATTGTTGTCGAGGATTTGCTAATGATAGGTTATAATATAAGAGCAGAAACGGATTGGGGTAATGGCACGGCTGTTATTATAGAACTTGATGAAGGTGTACATGAAGATTGTGTAATGATGGCAGATTTGATAAAAGAATTATTAAACCAGAATTTGGATAAAATAGAAGCAATAAGAAAAAAGAACACGGAAGATGATAAATTTTGAGTGATATTACATTTGATGATCTGGTAAAAGCACTAGCAACCATTAAGGGTGATTGTGACCACACATTAGCATATTATATAAATCCTTATTGGGGAGTTTGTAAATGTGGAAGGGAAAACTACCTAATGGCACCACCAGACTTGCGGGAATGGTACAACGATATAATTGATAATATACTTAAAAGCAACAATAATAAAGAACCTAATATTGAAAAAGTGTGCGGAATTGATTTTATTGGATCAGAAAAAAGTGTGCTTTAACTGCAAACACAGAATCCCAATGGGTATGGTAAATTGTAATACTAGTCGGTGTGAATGTGTCTGTACCAATCACTGAATTTTGGATACACCTAAGTACACGGAGTATAGGTAATCTGGAGAAAGTCTGTATTGTGGGTAACTGTAATATATGCAATTATTGGGCAAAACGAATTAATATGTATGGATCGTAATGTATAAATAACCCATTACTCTAGGGTAAACATGAAACATAAAGACTGTCATTGTTGCTGTGATTGTAATTGCGGTCGCGGTAATATAAGGGAAAAACTATGTAGTGTACTAAGACATAATGAAAAATGTAATGATGGCTGGTCAGGCTGGCGGGTAGAAAGAAATATGAACTGCACGAATGATAACCACCAAAGATACGACATTTATATAGTAACCCTAGATAGAAAAACAATAGATGAATTGGAAAGTACTAGCGGATTAAGACTAGTATATGTAGAGTCATATGACAAAGTTGGACATGATTCAACAGTTCATGCAATATTCGACGAATCTTGGGATGTTTAGTCCCAGATTACCTTTTTTACACTCATGTTTATATAATGAGACAAACCAGTAACAATATAGGAATAAATTGGGACAAAAGTTATTAAGTTTTATGAGGATTGTTAATAATGGCTAGAAAAAGCAGTTATTTTAAGGAAGTAGAACGATTACTTAGGGTCGGGTATGAACCATCCGATATAATTAAAATGTCTGGTATACCCAAGGCAACAGTCTATAGGTTAATTAACAAACTACAGGTTGAGAGCCGATATGAATTCAAACGTACAATGTCCCATAACTTTTTATGGAAATACCAGCAAAACATGGAAAATTTTAGTAGAACAATACAGGAAATGAATGAGGAAATTGAAATTGTAAAGGCAAAATATGCTGATTTTGAACAACTTATATTATCCTCTATAGAAGAATTGGTAATACCCAAACAGTCTATGGTAAAGGCAAGTCTACTAATGGCACTAATAAGTTGCCAGTCTAGTAGAACTAATGAATTAATTAAACTTGCGCAACAGCGGGACAAGGCAACCGAAGGAAAGGCAAAACTATTTAACCAAGGCCCAGTCGTGAATGCGGTGCATGAATGGGTCAATTCTGCCCCACCACCAGCAGGTATTTTACCACATATACCTGAACTTGATACTATTAGAGATGAAGAGGAAAAACCAATACTGGCAAAGTTAAATAGTATTACTTTAACAGAAGAGGAAGAAGAAGAATTGCGCATACAGAAGGAAATGGAAGATAATGAGTAAATTATTTGATCTAATTAAAGTAAAGGAACAACTTAATAACGCGGAAATCACAATATTAAAACAAATAGCAGAGAGTGAACACCTTAAATCAAAAGCCCATATAGAACAAGTATCTGATATACCAACATGGATATTTGTTAACCCAACTGCTAAACCAATACAGGTAAATATCACATCAAAAGATAACTTACCACTAATTACCCATACTATAGAACAGGCAAGAAAGCATGGTAATATTGAATATATAATAATGAGTGGAAAAACATTACGCGACCTTACATTAAGTCCACTAATAGATAAATTAATGGATATCCATGCCATACCAAGACAGGATATAATAGACCAAAAATTATTGGAATCTATATTTGATACTATAATAAGAATTGATCATAAACAAATTGGCGTTATGATCCACACTACTAAAGATACAGAGGTAACTTGGGATTGACAGATAAAGAAACATCAATTATGATATTAAAGGAATTAAAACAACTAAATTCCACATTAAATATACTTACAAAAGAGCATATAATACACTTTAAAGAATGGAGTGCAAAAAACAAATGATTTATAACAGTAGAATATTATCACCTATTTTGTTTTTGTACAAAAACAATATACCATGTGATTGTAGTTTATGTGATGTGCAAAGACCTGTAAAATGTCAGGCATGTAATATCAATGAACGAATAAATAATAAATCACTGCATTGTGAAGTTTGTATTGTGGAAATGGTAAAATCCCATACTAGTATGTTATTGAATGGAACCATGAATGATACACCAAGGAGCACAATATGAAAATTGAAACCATATGTTTAGTAGAAAATGGTAATACCAAAGTATTTACTATTTCTGATGATATACCAGAAGGAAACTGGAAGATAATGAAAATAACACTTGATGATGGTAGTATAATAACATGGTAGAACATCCAACCATCATAGAACATAATCATATTAAGATAAGATTATTATTTTGTATCTACAATACATCTACATTAAAATACCATATAAAAACCTATACCTATTGCAATAACTGCGCGGAAAAACTAGAACCCATGGTACAATCAATATATGATATCATACCAGACATTGTTGAACCAGACGTAATAACCAAAGTAATATGCAACGTACTAACCAATGGTTATGAATATGAATGGTTCGGTCACAGGGAAGATCGAGATTTTTACATTAATAATGGCGACAAATGGTAACATTTAATAATAGAATAATATTTTGACATTATATGTTTGGTAGAAAGAAACAGGTTGTAAGAGAAATGGAAGATACTATACCACATGGAATAAGCGGGTTTGGAGAATTAATACCAATTAAATTCCAGAATGCACATGAAGCATATGCTTGGGGTGAACACTTTGTTCTGGTAAATCATGGTGCAACTTGGAGACTATGCAATAAATACGGTGTACCATTTACAGAAAGAATGCACAATATACATCTAAATTGTGGTGGAAATCTCATATGTAGTGTTGGCGCAAGAAGAGAAGAATATGATATGGATGATATTTATACAACTAATAAGGGATTAATCAATATGATTAGGGAGTTAAAATGATTGAAGTAAGCGGATTTAATACATTAATAGTATTATTAGTTATTATGTCTGGTATTACCTCATACAGTGTATACAAGTTTAAATATGGTGGACATGGAGTAATTGCTACTTTATGGGTACCACTCGTATTTTTTGATACTGCTTTAATATTAGCACTTGTACTTAGTTTTGTGAGGTTCATATGACCCTACATGCATGCATAATTTGTGGCGATAGTGGATTTAGTTATTTGGAAAATCCCATACTATTTTGTTATACCTGCAAGGGCAATCTTAATGAAGAGCAGATGATTAGGATACAAAAAGCATTAACCAATGCTGATCTGACTGAATTCAGAGCAGAATTAAGACAAGCCAAATTGTGGTCTGATAATATAATAAAATCAAAGAATACAGAGATAGACGGATTAATCAGACACATAACATCATTAAAGAGTGAAATTAAACAATTAAAAAAGGAAAAGACAAACCAGCATGATACTATACAAAAATACCAAGATCAAATTAAACAACTGACAGAATCCAAAAATGGTAATGTTATGTTATTAAGACGCGCGCAAGAATTAGGATTAGAAGCCATGGCAGAGAATAGAGATATAAGGAAACTAGTTGGTTCTATGAGACATGGTATAGGTGAGTGGTTTAAAAACAATAGCAAGTATGATAATACACCAACCATGAGTACATATGAATCATATCAGTCTACAGATGAAGTACTACAACAAGTGGAGAAATTATTCAAATGAGTAACTGTGATTCTACTCATCCGTACCGCGACGTGGTTTTATCATGTCATAAAAGAAAGAATCATGGTGGTTATCACAAGAGTGGGTTTCATGCATGGTAAATAACTGGAGTGGATACATTGAATTATAATTGGTATATCAGTAAAAACGGGGTATTACACTTAATGCCACCAACCGAATATCAGCGCACATTGTGTAATAGAATGCTCGGTGGTAGAGGAAGTGATAATATGAATGAAACCAAATATATTAGTAGAAGATGTATACATTGCACTAAATTGGAGCACATGGTAAGATGAACACTGATAAGATATTTGCTATTATAATATTAATCCTGTTTATTGGGTTAATCACATATTTTGTAATTTATTGGTTTGGAGGTCAAAGAGAAGCAGATAATGCAAAAGATGCGACTCACAGATGGACACAAAACGCAATAGTGGTAGAAAAAACAAATCACTGGTGGGGTACTAGTTGTCTTTTGAATGCAGATGATGGAAATAGGTATTATGATGACTCATGTTATAAATATGTAAATTCTGATAAAGTCATAATTGAGATGTATAAAGATTATTATCGTTATATAAAAGGTGTAATCTAATGATACCCACTTCAAAATGTGATGCACATTTTACGGTGGATTTTGATACACTAACATGCAGTCTACCAAAAGGACATGACGGTATGCATAAACATGAATTTACAAGTTGTGGATTATTATGGAATGTCAAATATGAATAGGTTTATATAAGTAATACTCTAGGGTGTAATATGAAATCATGTCATTTATGCAGAAAGCCATCAGAAGGTTTATGTAACAAATGTCGCGTATGGAAGGAAACAAGATATAGAATAGACAGATGCCCATGTGATGTGTGTTATGAAGTTGACCATTTTGGAGAAATCAAATATGAATTGTTTTAAATGCAACAAGGCACTTGATTGGGTCGGGGAATACAGGGAAATAACTATAAGGACACATGACTTTAAAAACCTTAATATTAAACCAATGACTTGTGAATGGCTGTGCATGGAGTGTAAGTTATGAGACCAATACTAATCAAAGATTTTCTACCAAATCCTATCTATAATGAACTAAATTCTAATAGTAAAATATCATATGATATAGCAACAGATGAAGTAGATCCTACATACAAATTGAAGCGATTTCATTTTACTAAATATAATAAGGAACTACGTGACTTGGTATTTGATGCTCTAACAGAAAGCATGTATAGTACTTTTAGTTATCAGTTCTCACAATATGAACACATTATGGATAGTAGTTATGTTTATCGTGATAAGGATTCAGACTTTGATCCAAACTATCATTCCGATATGGTAGGAGGTAAGTTCAATGGTTCTTTTATGAATGCTATTATTTATTTCCGCGAGCCACAGGAATGGTATGGCGGTGAATTCGGATATAAAGACTATAATCTGGAACCACTAATTAGGGTACATGATAATGAATGTCTTATTATTCCCGCAGGATTGCCACATAAAATTTATCCAGTGTTATCGGGTATAAGACGTAGTATAAATTTGGAGTTTAAGATAGTATTATGAATCTAACAGAAGAAACCGCAAAAGAGTTAATTGAAACAATCAAGGAATCTGTAAGACAAGATAGGATGATAAGGGCAAATGAGTACCACCATGAATGTATGCAAGAAACTAATAGGTATGCCCTAAGTCCAATACAAAGAGAATATTACAAATCTATAATAAATGGTACAGACGAACCACTTAATAATGATTGGAGAGTGAATATATTATGAGTGAAAAATGTTATTGTGGAAATATAATTTGTAATAAATGTAATATGTGTATTAGAATACATGATTGCAAGGTGAAGAAATGATGATTGCAGAAAGACCAAAATTTGATGATATTAGAGATAAGGTTGAATATAAATCCCTATCTTGTAATAACTGTTGGTGTAATCTATCAGAGCCATATATCAAAGGTTTATTTGTACATCAACAAGGCGGTGTTTCTTCTGGATGTGTAAAAATAGATCCAGTTCCATATGAGAAAATTCATAAGGCTAATTCTAAAACAAGATATCACTGTAATCATGAATTTAGAAAAATCCCAGAATTGACTAATGCGGTAAAATGTATAAAATGTGGAGTTCCAATTAGGAACGGTATATTTGAAATAGATTTGGTTGGAATTACAAAAGCATTTTGTTTTGATTGTAATAAGGAATTTAAGAATATTGATGTTCATCAAAAAAAACATAAAAGAAAAGGATTTGAGTTTAAAATACTATGAAGTGTCCTAAATGTAAAGCCACAACCAGTCAGGGAAGTATTGCAATAGACGTATGGTACTGTAATAGATCAGCAAAAGATATAAATTACTGTGATGGTATTAATAGGTTAGAATATGAATTTTAGTTTAAAAGCAAGACAAAGGCATTTGGATTATCTGACAGTAGGATGTCTCATTTTGGCATTCATTTTCGCGATTACTGGAATAGGTGCATAATGGTTAAGCCTTATTGTGGATTATGTGGCAAGAAAAGAATATCGCTTTATATTTCACAAGATAAACGATGCAATAATCCATATTGTGATGCATATGCGATTGAATTATGGATTGATGAAGGATATCTTTACAACTCAATACTAAACATAAATAGGTTGGCTAATATACAATGAATGAACTAATCTGTAGTGTATGTGATAGGGTATTTGGGTATTCCAATAATTCACCAGATGTTATAATATTTTGCAGTAAGGCTTGTTTGGAGTTTTGGAATGAATAAGTGTTATTGCGGATATAATATGCAACTTATGCAATATGTGTGTAAGAATACACAACTGTAAAGTCAAACATAATACTACAGCGAGGTTCAAATATGGATAGTATAGAACCATGCCCATCATGTAAGGCGGTAAAAGGATATGACTGGACTTGGAGCAAGAACTTTGATAATACGGGATTTTCTACTTGTAAAGGCTGTGGAGCGAAATTCAAATGAATCTTAGTTGTAGAATATTTGGACATGATTCTTGGACTTCAAGCACAACTGGTATTATGTATTGTAATAGATGTGGTTATCAGAATAGAAAAAAATATGTGGTGTGATCTATGATATTAAATGATCATGAATGTGAACAATGTGGACGAAAATTTGAATGTAAAATAATTGGGTGTGAAATACATTTTATAATATGTGAAGCATGTCATACAGACAATATTAGAACTTTATTATTAATGATTGTATAGTAAGGTTTAAATTGACTGTTAATGTGTGACCAACCATGAGTGAAATAGAAATAGGTAGAATAGTTTACATGATATTTGGTCTGTGTGGAATAATTGGTGGTATAGTTGGTACAGGTATTGGTTTTATTAATAGAAACACTAAACACATAATAATATTTAGTTTTGTTATTGTTGGTGGGATTATATCATTATTAGTATTCGCATCTACATTTGGGAGATTGGTATGGTAATGGATAAAGACTATAATCTGGAACCAATATTTAGAATAACCTCTGACGGGATATTGAATTTGAGGTAAGACAGGAATGAAAGTAATCAAGACAGATGATAATATTAGTATAGTGGACTTTAAGGACAATGAAGAACAGGACATAATATATTCCAAAGTAAAACTATTAATAACCGAATGGGAATCAAAGAGAAAGGTGTTTGGATAATGGATCTAGAACGATACAAGTATTTAATAAAGAAAACTTGGGATCTAAGAACAGTTGAGGAAACCTTGGAATTAAAAGAATTAGAATCCAAACTCAGTGAACAGTTAGAGTTTAATGAGTGGTTAAAACAATATGATATTAACACATTGAGTGATTTGCAGAAAGTATTTTCACAAATGAAAGAGAAAACAGAAGATTATGATTATTTATACAAACATGGTGGATTCCCACAAATTGAAAAACAGGAACAACTTATCAAGCAACTAAAAGAGGAATTATCTATAACACAAAAAGCGTTTGCAGAGTGTTCAAGTTCAGAAATGAGTTGTAGAGAATCACTTCCATTGGCAAGAAAAAAGATTGATGAATTATATGCTGAAATAAAACAACTCAAAGAGGAAAAAAATAGAATTATAGTTGCTGAAAAATGTGAGTGTGAACATTTGGATTTTGAACACCCGTTATTTGTTGCTAGTATGTTTAATTTAAAAGACAATAAACCAACTTATGAGAAACCATGTAAAAACTGTAAATGTAATAATTTCAAACCAAATGAAATCCAATCACAATCACAACTTATCAACCAATTAAAACATGATTTGGCTTCCATGACTAATAAGAGGGACTTTCAGATTGAGCGCAATTTGATAAATAGAAACTCAATACTACCAGAACATGTTGATAACCTAACAATAAACCAAGAAGCAGGTAGACTGGAATATATGATAAATCATGACACAGTAGTTAGGGACGGAATAACTTATAGTCTAGACAAGTTAAAAGTATATGAGATAATGCTAAGAGTAGTACATAACTGGAATACAAATAATCCTACATTACTACTGGGTGAACCATGAAACTAACTGATGAATTATGTGATCTAATTTGGGATGGATTGTCAAACAGAATAAGTAATATACTATTAACAGATCCGAACATGACACCAACCAAACACAAAAGAATAATGAATGGTATAAAGGCTATACACTATGGAAAGACCAACTGACATTAGTATAGAACTACCAATTTTAATTTGGGGTAAGACAATATGTATACAAATGATGGGTAATGATTGTTGGAAACACCATAGAGACTATAAGGGATTATTGGATCTAATAAGGCGGTGGAGGTTGGTAAAAAAACATGCAATGCTTGACAGATTATATGATAAGATGGAAGATCAGTTTTTAGACAAAGACACTATAGATTGGGACTTGTTAGAAGCAGTTAGAGTAATAGCACATGACTATTTGCGGGAACTGGAAGATGGAAAATATAATCCAGATCCAGAAGGTGTTGGTAGTATAATGGTACCAGAACTATGGATAATACAACGCATAAGGGAACTTACTGACTCTTAAAGGTTAAATAGCAGTAACATATACTAACACTATTGGAAACCAATGTAACTTTTAGCAATAATAGTTTTAGCTTAAGATGTGGCAAATGTGCCGACATTCATACCGCGCAATTAGACGGTAAAACAACAAATTCATGTGAATGTGACTGTCATGGTAAAACAACCTATACACCATATTACCCACTAATCAATCCATGTTGTCCAAATCCGATCTGGTACGGAACCCCAATAGTTACAAGTGGGAATTCAAAACTTGCAGTACAATGTAAGGTGAATACAATATGAGTAGTTTTGAATGCACATGTCATAGGTATTGGAATTTTAAAATAAAGAATAATGAAATAAAAGAAGTATCATATGTGGGTGATAATAGTGATTTGTAAAATTAATGAGTCCCATGAAACTGATGAATATGGTTGTCTTGATTGTTTTTATAATGAAGCCTACAAGAGAGTAATTAGTGAGATTGATTGGGAATGAAGACATTTATATTAATCGGCATGACAACTAGCAGACTAATCACAATGGAAGATGATGAGATGCTTGAATGGAAAATAATAAAAATCGCGGATTATGAATCGAGGTTTGTTAAGTAATGACTAAAACTATTTTTAATGGTAAAGTATGTCAGAGTCATGAAGGACAACAATGTGATAAAGACGGTATACCATGGAATATTAGAACCGAATATGGACAAGTATTACAAGTCATATTATGCAAATTCCACAAAGAAAAGGAGAATTATAGTTGACCTGTCAAAGATGTTACGATATACATGAGGCGCAAAAATTAGGTAAGACACAGAATGCTTGTTATTGTGGTTGTCATGATACTTATACAACGACTGGAACCACCGTACCAAACAACTTTACTTTTACAAGCGGTAGTGAATTTAATACTTGTATTTATACGGTGAACCAATGAAAAACAAACTAATTTATACTAAAGAAGAATTAAAAAAATGGCATAACAAGTTGGGGTTAATGTATGAATTGTGAACGCTGTATTAATATCCATGACGCGCAAAAGTCTGGTAGTACAAACGAACCTTGTAAATGTTCTTGTCATACACCAAAGCCATTAGGTACAACCAACATTCCATTTACTTGGACTTATACCGATAATCGAATACCAATAAACCAGACTTATTATACACCAAGATGTAATTGCTCTACACAACCATGTGAAAATCATAATGATATGTGGGCACATCAATGCAGTTTTACCAGTCAACCACATATATTACCAACCAGTACTAGTATGTGTCCAAATTGTTCTACACGAAGGCTGAGTGCTGACTAATGGGCATAATGGATGAGATTGGTGACTTTGGAGACAGTGGTGGATATGATCTTAAAGAACTCGCTAAAGCCAAAGAAGCAATAGGACATAATGTAGATGTTGATACGCGCGGTATGAAGGAAGTAGATCCAATATTTATACAGGTTACTAACCAAGAAGCAGTAAGGAGTGAAGAGTTTGAAGCCCGAAGCGTTATTATAGAGTATGATGAATTTGATGAAGTCGTGAGTGTTGAGTTGCTTTGAACATGAAGGATTATTTGTTTATTAATGGAAACAAGATATATTTGCACTCACCACAAGGAACCTGTACTAATGCGTGTCGTGGACATAACCACATATGGAATGATTTGGTGTAGAATATTGGTGATACTTTGACCGAAACTGATTTCATGAAACTAATGAGTGAAGAAGTAAAAGATAACAGTCCTACTATAATGGGTTGGAAATTACGCGGTGTAATTTGCGGTACTGATGGTGAACCAAGAAGAATGTTATTCCAAAAGAATGGTTTTATTGATAGGGAATTCAAATGCCAGTAAAATGCTGGTATTGTCACAAAATGCGGGAACTTGGTGACAATCATATGTATAGTTGCGTACAGAAGATAATAAGAACTAAAAAGGTCAAGGAAGTAATAGAAGGTGCATATAAGTGTTTGGAAGCACCATGTCCAGTAGAGCAATGCGGAGTAACATTTAAAGGTGACTTGAGTACCATACTCCTTGATGGGGTTAAGCATTTTGAGTTGTATCATAGTGAGGAATTATATTGAATGAAATAACAAAATGCGGTGTAGCAAGATGTAGTGAATCATTAGAATATGCATTACAAAATCATACAATAGTAAATACTGGTGGATTCTCATATAGTCATTGTGGTAATGCACCACTACGTAAAGATATAAATGATATTTTATTTTGGGAGAGTATAAATGATTAATATACTTGGTAAAGACTTTAATCCACATTGTAGTATGGATGAATTTCAATCACAGGGAGAAAAGTTTGGATTAGGTAGTGGTGTAGCACTGAGTGGTTATAGGGGAAAATCAAACTTATCTTACGGTGATTACTGGCGCGGTGGAAAGTTTGCTGTTATAGGTGATTACAATGGTAAGAAAGTAGAAATGATTATATTTACCAAAGCATTAAAATGGGGAATGGAACATAAGACTGTTTGGAAACTACATTGGTGGTATT
>ERZ1292625.1819-Hain-H41-01um-R1-1819-length-22641-cov-4_pt1 | contig 22641 bp, 26 predicted proteins | sample MGYA00564400_ERZ1292625 | MGnify/ENA primary metagenome ERZ1292625 (study PRJEB36523, sample SAMEA6512639) | groundwater metagenome | collected 2019-01-08 | study: AquaDiva: Metagenomics assemblies of 32 groundwater samples
GTTTCGTGTAGTCTTTATATATGGAGAAGCAGATAGTTGTATTTTTTGATGTTGATGAGACCATTATCCGTGGGAATATCAACACGACAGTCATATGGCACCTATTTCTTATGGGGCTTGCTTCATGGATACTCGTGTTTCGTGCCTCATTTTGGTTTGTCCTCTGGAAACTTGGGCTATGGGGGAGTCTTGAGAGTATCGCAAATAAAGGAGCTCGTGAGTTGGCGGGGATCTCAATCGAAGAGCTTGATCGAGCGTTGGATGTAATTTTTGAACAACGCGTTCGACATAAAATGTATGTTGACGCGTTACATCTTATTGATGAACATCGTATGAAGGGACACGAAGTTATTTTGCTCTCAAGCTCATTCGAGCCATTTGTAAAAAAAATAGGAGCCTATCTTTCATTGCCTCATGTTATTGCGACAAAACTGCGTGTAAGCGGAGCACGGTATACTGGTGAGATCGATGGGATGCTCATTGGCGGGAATAAACACATTGTTGTCGGAGATTTTATCGCAAAAAATAAACCGTTTGAAACCTATGCATATACTGATCATAGTCAAGATATTCCCATGATGAAGTTAGTGACGCATCCGGTAGCAGTGAACCCAGATATGCGATTGCGCCGAGCAGCTCGAAAAAATCAATGGACGGTTTTAGATTTTACTCTTGTAAGAAATTAGTATGAAAATTCGTATTCGTCGTATTGATAAGACTCTGCCGTTGCCGGAGTACAAAACGAGTGGGGCGGTTGCGTTTGATCTGCCGGCTCGTGAATCGACAACAATTCTTCCGAAGACTACGGCATTTATTCCGTTAAATATTGCTATCAAATATCCAGAAGGTTTTTTCGTGTTGCTTGCTCCTCGATCTTCAACCCCAAAGCGTGGTATTTTCTTTGCAAATAGTGTGGGCATTATGGATCACGATTACTCTGGGAATAACGATGAATATAAAGCGTTTGTATACAACTACACGGACGCTTCAGTGACGATTGAGCGGGGAGAGCGTATCGCTCAGGCGGTTTTTGTTTCTTGCGAGCGCGTTGAGATTGAAGAGGTAGATGATCTGGACTCTCCTGACCGTGGAGGGTTTGGTACGACAGGGCTGTAGACAATCTTTCTATAATTGCGTACTCTCTTTTTAGGAGGTTTCTTGATATGACCAGACCTGACGGTGTATCAGGGCAAAGACCTGCGATGATTGAACAGGTACTTTGTAATTTACTTCATGTTATACGTGGTTCGCAGGGGACATCCATGTTTGCGCGTTCTGTATGGGAAGACGCAGATGAGCGTGCCATCGATATTACCGGTGGGGCAAAAAGATCTTGCGCACTTCATGTATCAAGTTTGCTTACATGGTTTCGTTTTGAAGGCCGACCTCTGTGTGAGACTCGTCATGCAACTGTCAAAGGTCTTTTGGCTGACCTTGAGCGATGTGGATGGACTTCCGTGGATGCTCCCGATATATTGCCGGGCGGAGTCATTCGTTGGGAGATGAGGGAAGGCACCGAACATGTAGGATTCTATATTGGTGGCAGTAATGCCGTTAGTACTTGTCCTATCGCGGGTACCCCGGTGTTTCATCCGTGGCGACAAGTTGCGGATTGCTCAGGTCCTCGTGCGATTATCCAGACGTTCAATCATCCCGTACTTTTTTCAGGACTCCATTTTTTCACCTAGTGTAAAACGCCGCCTCGGCGTTTTTTATTTTTTAGCATGTATAAGATAGTCGTTGACATTTCATAGACGGTCATGAATGATGGTTATATCTAGGAGATTTTTTATGGGTAAAATTGTTGCAATATTTGTAATTATCGCAGTAATCGGAGTTGGGGCGTTTCTTATGTTTAGTAAGCCAGCAGAGGCTCCGAGTACTAATCAAACATCAAATACGGATACGACAAAGAGTGATAAGACGGCGGATGAGGAAGGTCACATGATGAATGACGGTAAAATGATGGAAGGTGATGGCGCGATGGATGAAGAGACGGGCATGATGGAAGGTGCTCCAGGTATGATGAAGGAAGAGGTGAAAATTACTTTTGATGGTAATGGATTTTCTCCTGCATCAGTGACTATTAAGGTAGGCACAAAAGTAACATGGATGAATTCATCCGATAAGGCTACATGGCCAGCATCCGCGATGCATCCAACACACACCGTGTACCCAGGTTCGGATATCAAAAAGTGTGGTACGGCAGAGGCTACAAAAATCTTTGACGCATGTCACGGGTTGGGTAAGGGAGAGTCATATTCGTTTATGTTTGGTGAGAAGGGGTCATGGAACTATCACGACCATGTAAATAGTGGAAAATTTGGCAAGGTTATTGTCGAATAGCAACTCTAGACGCTTTTTCAAAAACCCCACGCGTTGTGGGGTTTTTGATTGCAGGAGAGCCTAATTTCGCTATACTAGTACCATGTTAGATATCAGATTTATACGGGAAAATCCACTTTTGATAAAAGACGCTGCGCGCAAGAAACGCATTCCTTTTGATGTTGATAAATTACTGACTGTGGATGAGCGACGGCGAACAATTCGTACTGAAGTAGAGGCAATGCGAGCAGAGGGAAACGCGACCGCTGATGCAATTGCAAAAATTCAAAACCCAGAAGACAAGAAAGTTGCCATTGAGCAAACGCGTGCGTTCAAGGCGCGTCTCGAGGTAAAAGAAAAAGAATTAGGTGTTATTGAAGAAGAGTTTCAGAGATTGATGTACGAGGTACCTAATGTGCCCGATCCTTCGGTGCCAGATGGTGTAAGCGATGCCGAAAACCATGAGATGCGGAGATGGGGTAGTGAACCGCAATTTAGTTTTGAGCCCAAAGATCATATTACGTTATTGCGCGAACTTGATGGCGCGGACTTTGACCGTGGTACGAAGGTTGCCGGATTTCGCGGGTATATATTAAAAAAAGAGGGAGCACTTTTATCAATGGCGCTCTGGCAATTTGCGATGGAATGTTTGGTAAAGAAAGGTTTTACGCCGATCATCGTGCCATCGCTTACGCGCGAGGAAAACCTTGTGGGCACAGGTTACTTACCGCAAGGGAAAGATGAGATTTATCAGACGCAAGATCATCTATGGCTCGTTGGTACTGCTGAAGTATCAACAATGGGTATGTATCGAGATGAGATTTTGGAGGTGAGCGACTTACCAAAAAAGTTTGTCGCACTTTCTCCGTGTTTCAGGCGAGAGGCAGGGAGTCATGGTAAAGATACCAAGGGATTATATCGTGTTCATGAATTCATGAAGGTTGAACAGGTGGTGCTTTGTGAGGCAAGCCATATGAAGTCCGTTGAATTTCATGAAGAGCTAACGCGAAACGCCGAAGAGATGTTGCAAGCGCTTGGACTTTACTATCGAGTAGTGACTAACTGCGGAGGCGATCTCGGCCTCGGTCAGGTCAAAAAATATGATATTGAAACATGGGTTCCTTCTCAGCGAAAATTTGGTGAGACACATTCAGCTTCTTATTTCCACGACTTCCAGACGCGCCGACTTAATATTCGATACCGTGATACCGATGGAACGATACGCTTTGCGCACTCGCTCAATAATACGGCGGTTGCAACACCACGTATTTTAATTAGTATATTTGAACAATTTCAACAAGAAGATGGCACGGTACGTATTCCCGAAGTACTTCAAAAGTATATTGGTAAGAGCGTGATTGGACGAGGATGAAGTCTCGGTTGCAATCTCGGCTCGCGGCGCAGGGTCGACGTTCAAAATATAAACGACGGAGGCGGCGTACTCTGCTCGGAATTTTTATAGTTCTTGTATGTTTTGCGGGGATCGTTTGGGTGTTGTCGCTCGAGCGATTTCAAATCGCAAATATTTCTATAGAGGGTCTAGAGCGAACGAAAGATGCGGATATTCGTGCGCGTACAGAGACGTTCTTAAATACAAAGCGTTTTTATGTTTTGCCTCGGCGTAGTATCTGGATTCTTGATCGCCAAAATCTTGCAGACATGCTTAAGCATGAATTTTCTACATTAAAATCAGCTCGTGTGCGGACAGCATTCGATCAGACACTTCGCGTTGTTGTTGAAGAATATGATCCATGGGGCGTTCTTTGCAGTGCGACCTCGGGGACATGTTACTGGATGGATCGCGCAGGCGTTGTCTTTGAAGGAGCTCCTGACTTTACAGGACTTATTGTCCCAAAGGTCCAAGATAATCGCATCTATGATATTCATCTTGGAGGAACGTACGTAAGTCAGGCATTTATGCAATTAGTCGCGTATTTTAATGAAAAGGCGGTTAGTGATCAGAATCTTCAGAGTCTCGCATTTTCAATTGATGCGAAAGATCAAACGCTTCGAGTCCAGACTCGCGCGGGATGGGAAATCTTGCTTCTTGAGTCAAATAATCCCGAAGAGGCATATAAAAATCTTCAGACGGCAATTAGTGGCGATATTAAAAGTCGTGTGAACGATCTTGAGTATATCGATCTTCGTTTTGATAAGAGAATTTTTTATAAGTTTCGTAACGAACCAAAGACGTCAGCTGAGTAGTTTAGGGCATTCGGTAGAGGAAAATTGAAGTGCCTGCACGACCAAATGGTTTGAGATCGCGCAGCCACGGGTATGTATCTTCGGGTTTAATAGAGAGGTTGCCTACATAACGCGCTTGATTCCCTTGGATGGAATTTGCTGATACAGCAAAAAGTGAACCTGATGGAGGAGGACCATAACTTGAATACCACGGCTGATATGGTCTACCAAGATAATACTTTGGTGAGCCACCTCCGAAGTAGTCGAGATACACAGGTTCATATGAAGACGTACGCGTTATGTGATCACCAAGGCGTTTGAGGTCTTGTCCCCAGTCATAATTCGAATCAGTAATATATTTGTATCCGTTTTGCGTCCCTACGATTTCGTTGAAGTATGAAAGATAGTAAGGGAATACAAAGAGCGTTGAGAGCCCTGCCCAGAGACAGAGAAGTGCTACTAAGAATACGCGTGGGATTGGTCGAACGACAGTATGATAGAGGGCGCTCATGAGTCCGCGCAATGATCCATCGGATGGAGTCCGAAATTCTGACATCCAAAGTACAAGTTGTCGAGAGACGAGTAAGTAGATAAATGGAAACGTAGGAATCACATGGCGTACGCCGATGTTAAGCGGATTTGCGATGGAAGATGCCCAGTAAAATGCTACGAAAAATATTGATGCAAAATACGCGAAGTTATCATGAATCCATTCTCGGACTGCTCGAAGTGTTTTTTCTTTTGATCCCAATACACGCCTGATCGCGAGTACGAGCGCGATAAGTGTAAGGAGATGAAATGCAAGAGTCTCTTTCAGCGCGTATGCGGTTGGGAAGTAATACCACCAGCCATTTGCAGAGACTTCGCCCAAGAAGTACGCGCTATTTCCACCCGCAGTACGTTGAGTCACCATCATGAGTCCAAGGAGGTATTGCCCGAGCGGTCGAGTTGGCGCATGACTGATGAGCCATAGATCAAGTGTGACGAGCGGCTTTACGCGAAATGTACGAATAAGTGTTTGGGCGTCAGAGAGTTGTTTTTCTTGTGGATAGTTCCATACATGCCAGAGATATACGATCCAGATAATTACAACACCAACAAGAAAGATAGCGAGAGTTTTTAGCCCAAGTACAACGCCATGGCGCCATAAGAGTCGTGCGCGTTCCTTTCGTGTGCGCACGACATCCCAAATGTCATCACGTACAAAAAGTGATACGAGTCCTAAAAAAACATAGATAGGAACCAAGAGGAAAAGAGAGAATTTTATATTCTGTGCGATACCAAATGCGATACCAGCAACAGCGAGTCGTTTTGTGCTCGGGCGCGCCAGAAATCGTACGTATGTTGTGATGCCAATAAAAAACGCAAATGCCGCACCGATATCAGTCGTGACAAATCGTGAGTGAGCGATGATGGTCGGAGAGCTTGCATAGAAAAATAGTGCGAGGAGTGCCGTTTTTGTGCCGTATACGCTCAGTACCCAGCGGTAGAGAAGCCACCCAAAGAGTAGTGCGATGAGCATGAGAGGGAATCGCGCGTAATGCAATATGCGATCAGGGTCGTTACCGAATTCGTAGAGAAATGCTCCGCCTTGGGCCCATTGACCGTTAACATCGTTTTGCCACGCAGTTGTGTCAGTACGAAATACTGCATGAAGTGGAAGAAGTGCGATCCCGGCGAGATCCTTGAGGAGTGGGGGATGTTCAGGATTCAGTCGCATGTCACGCAATGTTACGTATGAGTAGGCGGCACCGATGTGTGCCGTTTCATCAAAGATCGCCGCGTCATTCCATGATGAAAGAAACATGAGAAGAAACATACATCCAAGTATGAATGCCGCTGCAATATGAGAGAGAGTTTTCATTAGTTTATTGTTGGGGCGCAAAGAAGAGAATGCCATCCTCAGACTTTGCTTTTAAGTTTGGAATACGCTCTTTGAGCTTGTCTCCAATTTTATGAAAGTTTGAAAGTGGGAAAATCATACAGTCGGGATTACAGATAACTCGATCAAGCTCTTGGGCAGTGAGATACCACACTCCATGTGCGCCAGGTGGGTCGGGTCGATATGTTCGTGTGGCAAATAAGATTGGTTGGAGCGCCATGGGACGACCAGAGATGTCGATAGAATCTACTTCGCTCACGATGACATACTTTGGGAGTGAATCTGGTTGGCGAGCGATGAGAACGCCTGTTGTGTAGAGATCTTTTTCAAATGCATCTGCTACGTGTGGGCGGACAGCCCATTTTTGGAAATATAGATTAAATGTATAGGCCATGGATGTGCCAAGAAAAACGATGGCGAGAACGGATGTCCACGCGCGAATTCGTTTGATGATGCTTGAGGCTTCCGAGTGAGTAACCTCTGCTTTTTTGAGCCACGCAAGTATTGCTTGCCAGACAAGATCAAAGCCCACAGCTACAAGAATGAATGTTGGTGGGATGAGAATGATCGCGCGAAGAGCGTGGGGGATTCCTTCAGATGAAATCAGTACAGGGAGCATCATGACAAACATCCACATAAGAATGAGAGCGTACCGTTTTCGAATTGATTCAGCGATGCCAATTGTGAAGAAGATGGCGAGTGGCCACCAGAGTGTTGGATGCCCGGCATAGTTGTGGCGCCAGTTAAAGTCGCCTGCGACGTAAAACATACCGATTGTTTTTACAATGTTTGTTGCGAGTGCGGCGAGAGGATTTGGAGATGAGAAGATGGAGATTTGAGATGTGCGACCAAAGAAGTCTTGAGGATATTCGGTAAAGTAAAGAAGGAGGGGAATGGTTGTAAGAAGTGCCATGAGTACAAATATGGCGGGGACACAGACGATGCATGCATTACGGTGAGTGCGCGCTTCTTTAACAAATAACCAAAAAATTGGAAGGAGGAGGATGGGTGCCGCGCGATATGCAATATACGAATGAAACCCAAGACCAAATAAAATACCACCAAGCGCACTAATCGCGAGTGGTCGCCAGTGTTTGGTGTCATGACGGAGATCGTACGCGCGATAGATACCCCAGAGTCCGGCAGTGAGAAAAAATGGTGCCATGATCGCACGAAATCCAATACGAGAAAACATGATGTGCCAAAATCCGGTCGCAATGAAAAATGCTGCGAGGAGGGCGATCCGATCGTTTCGAAAATATGCTCGACTAAAAAGATAGAGCGCCAATATTGTAGCGATACCAAAGAGTGCTGATGCAAAGCGTAACGCGAAGGCCGTATGTCCAAATGCGAGAACAGAGAGAGATTGAAGATTGATAAAGAATCCCTCGCGTCCGTTATTCTCTTTATAAAATACTTTGAAATCGCCGGTGCCAAGTGCTTCATGGAGATTATTTCCATTCATTGCTTCGTCAGGGAAGAGTCCTGGCGGAATCGTATGAAGGTCGAGGAGGCGAAATGCTGCGCCGATGACGAGTATGAGTAAAAGAAGGGCGATGCGAGTTTTGCGGTTCATAAGATTATTATAATAGAAATCTACGGTTTTGCGATCTATGGTATACTGGATTACATGACCGAAGGGCCAAAATTTAATTCGCCTGAAGAAGAGATCGCATATCTCGAACAGCGTATATTGGATCGTAAAACCGAGCTTGCCGAACGAGGTGGGCATGAGATTGTTAAAGAAGTCATCAAACAACATACGTCTGAGGAGATGGAAGAGCTTGAAAAAATGCCTGGAGAAGCGCTAGAGTCGGCCGTCGTGCATGGTACTCAAATATCAACAGAAGAACAGATTGCTCCCTATGTTGAACTTGCACTACGTGAAGGCCCTATTGCTGCGGTGCGGGCGGTACGCAAAATTCATAACCCTCATATGGTAGATGAATTGCACGATGCCCTTGCGGGGCGATTGCTTGAGCGACTTCGTGAGCAGGGTCATATTGATTGATGGCTGATTTTCTTTTAACTTTCTCATTCGTACTTGCAGGACTGACCGCTTTTGGTGCGGCAGCTTTTTATATATTTGTATGGCGTCCACGCGAACGTTTTGAGATAGAGGGTTCTCTTGAAACTGTGCTCTATCGAATATTGATTCCTCAAGATGAGATTCCTATGTCAGGCGAGGCGCGTCAAAAAGAGCCTAAAGATATTATGGTTGCGATGGAACAGCTCGTCTCAGCTCTTGAGGCGCTGCGCCCTTCGCGATGGCATGACATTCGATTTGGCTCGCCGTCTGTTTCTTTCGAGCTCGCGTTACCTCATGTCGGGCAAGAGGTTATTTTTTATGCTGCAGTACCTCAAGTTGCTGCGACTTTTTTTGCAAACCAAATGCATTCCTTTTTTCCATCCGCAAAGATTGATCATGTAGAAGATTACAATCTATTTCATCCAACTGGTGTGAGCGCAGGATCAGTCGCGCATCTTACAAAAGACGCGACGATTCCACTGCGTACCTATAAAGATTTGGGCGAAGATCCGCTTGCGGTTATGGTAGGGGCGTTTTCAAAACTTAAACACATGGGTGACGGTGCGGCAATTCAATTTGTTGTTCGTCCTGCTCGAGACGTTCATTATCAGATGGGCAAAGAAGTAGCACAAAAGATCCGCGCGGGTTCATCGGTGAAAGAGGCTCTTGGTAATGCACGCGGAGATATTAAGATCAAACATGTTGTTAAAGAACAAAAATCACAACAGGATACAAAGGATCACAAAAGTCCTGATGAGGAAATTGCAAAAGAGATTGAATCAAAGGCAGGGAGTCGTGCGCTTGATGTAAATATTCGATTAGTTGCCTCATCGTCGACAGCCGAAGAAACGTTTGAAATTTTACAGGGGCTTGAGGCGGCATTTGCCCAGTTTGCTCATCCGCAAGGCAATGCGTTCAAATTTGAGCGGCTCGGCGGCAAAGCGCTCGAAGAAATGCTCTATGACTTTTCATTTCGGCTTTTTGATCGTGCGCGCTCCTTATATCTCTCATCAACCGAGCTTGCGGGCATGTTTCATTTTCCATACGCCGGATTTCATGCACCCAACGTTATGTATCTGACAGCTCGTGAAGCACCACCACCACCCGTGTTGCCTGAGTCTGGTTTGCGGCTTGGTTATAATCTTTTCCGTGGTGCAAAAAAAGAAATTTTTATGTCATCGTCCGATCGTCAACGTCACACGTATGTTATCGGGCAGACTGGTACAGGTAAATCCGCACTCTTACGCGAAATGGCGCGTCAGGATATTGAGGCTGGGCACGGAGTATGTTTTATGGATCCGCACGGTCAGGATGTTGAGTCCTTGCTGGAGGTAATCCCAGAACATCGCATGAAAGATGTGATTTACTTTAATCCAGGAGACGTAGAGCGCCCGATGGGACTAAACTTTCTTGAATACGATCCGCGGTTTCCAGAACAAAAAACATTTATTGTAAACGAACTTCTTTCGATTTTTGAAAAACTATATGGTGATGTGCCTGAGGCCCTCGGCCCTATGTTCCAGCAATATTTTCGCAATGCCACCATGTTGGTCATGGAAGACCCGACGAGTGGCGCAACACTTATGGAAGTAGGGCGTGTTATGGCGGATAAAGAATTTCGTGATATGAAACTTTCACGCTGTTCAAATCCAGTCGTTGAACTTTTCTGGCGTAAAATTGCGGAGAAGACAGGAGGGGAGGCAAGTCTTGCCAATATGGTTCCCTATATCACATCAAAAACAGATACGTTTACGGGAAACGAAATTATGCGTCCAATTATTGCTCAGCAAAAAAGCGCACTCAATTTTCGTGAAATCATGGATACGCAAAAAATTCTTTTAGTGAATCTATCCAAGGGGCGACTTGGAGAATTAAACTCGTATCTTTTAGGACTTGTGATTATAGGAAAGATTTTGATGGCCTCACTCTCGCGTACGGATATGCCGGAATCTGAGCGCAAAAACTTTTATTTATATATCGATGAATTCCAAAATGTGACAACTAATTCTATCGCGACGATTTTGTCAGAAGCTCGCAAATATCGGTTGAATTTAATTGTTGCACATCAGTTTTTAGGACAGCTTACAGATGATATTAAAAAAGCGGTATTTGGTAACGTAGGATCGATCCTTTCATTTCGTATTGGTACAGAAGACGGAGAATTTATGGAGAAACAATTTAGTCCGGTGTTTAGTGCGCGCGATCTTTCTAATATTGAGAACCACAATGCCTATGGTAAGCTATTAATACAGGGTCAGCCCTCTCGACCGTTCAGTCTTAAAACCTATGCTCCTAAAGAAGGTAGCGAGCATATTCGAGAGATGGTGGTTGAGTACTCTCGGCGCACGTATGGTAGGGCGCGCGAAGAAGTTGAAGCAGAGGTGCGCGCACGATACCAGAAGCTTAATGTCCCCGCCTCCCCAGTTACATCAGGGACGGCAACCTAATAATATATGTTTAAAAAAGATTATCTTTACGCTGCAGTCGTCGGTCTCATTACGGCATTTTTTGTGCGATTACTTTTGATTAATACTCAGACGCTGATTGTGATTTCTGGTATGGTGATCCCACTGTGGACGCTTTTTATAATTTTCCCTGCAGCTGAGTATATAGGTTACGTCATCGCCTCAAAATTATTCTCACACATGCTGTTTTTAAAACAGCTTGGTCGGTTTGGAATTGTTGGTCTCATGAATTTTTCTGTTGATACGGGTATCGCAACATCATTGCGTCGTGCCTACGATATCGATCCTGAAAGTAGAACTATGATACTGGTCTTGCTTGGCGCGACAGTAGTAGCATTAATAAATAGTTATTTTTGGCAGCGAGTATGGACATTTGCTGAGAAAGCGCCTCCTACGAGTAAAGAATTTCTTATATTTGTGGTCGTGACACTTATCGGACTCGGTATTAATACCGGAGTCGCGCTTGTCGTTATTCAGTTACTTGCAGGTAACGCGGGCTTAAATGCAGATCGACTGGTTACGATCTCTAAGATTTTTGCTACTATCGTTTCCCTGGTTTGGAATTTCTTTGGGTATAAATTTATTGTTTTTGGATAGAAAAAAATTATTTAGTCGCGTAATTATATAATTGTTATATCTATGAAAAAAATTCTTCTTGGTGTCGTAGCTGTCGTCGTGCTTCTGGGCGGATATTTATTTACTACATACAATAAGTTTGTGAGTTTAGAGGAAAAAATTGATAGCCAGTGGGCACAGGTTGAAACTCAATACCAAAGAAGGCTTGATTTGATCCCAAATCTTGTCGAGTCTGTAAAAGGTGTTATGCAGCAAGAGCAGTCGGTCTTTGGTGCGCTTGCAGATGCTCGTACAAAGTATGCCGGTGCAAAGACGGTTGATGAGAAAGCAGCAGCAGCAACTCAAGTTGAATCTTCTCTTGGCAGGTTGCTCGTTATTGTAGAAAACTATCCTCAATTGCGTTCATCAGAAAATGTTCAAACACTCATGGTTCAGCTTGAAGGAACAGAGAATCGTATCGGCGTTGAGCGGGGACGATTTAATGATATGGTACGAGATCTCAATACTTCCGTTAAACGTTTTCCAGGTAATATAATCGCGAGTAAGTTTGGGTTTTCAGAACGAGCGTATTTTGATGCTGCATCAGGCGCGGAAAACGCACCAAAAGTTACGTTCTAATGCGTTCTCTTATTTGTACTATGTGGCGCAAGTTCTTTGTTGCTGGCGTTGTCTTCGTGTTGCTTGCCCCTATAACAGTATCTGCATATGTAACTCCTGGTGCGCCATCCGGATATGTTAATGATTATGCAGCTGTCATGTCAGAGACAGAGCGCGGGGAGCTTGAGAGTCAGCTCTCAGAGTATGAAAAAAAGACTGGCAATGAAATTGCAGTTGCTGTTATCAAAAGTCTTGATGGTGATACAGTAGAAAATTTTTCTGAAAAATTATTTGCCGAGTGGGGTATCGGTAAAGAGGGTAAAGATAATGGGGTACTTTTTCTTGTCGCGCTCGATGATCATAAGATGCGTATCGAAGTTGGGTATGGACTTGAGCCAGTCCTGACGGATGCAGAAAGCTATTGGATTATAGAGCGTGTTGCCAAGCCCGCTTTTCAAAATAATGAATATGCGCGAGGTATACGTGAGGTAACGCAAGAGATACAAAAGGCAATTGATGCTGATGTAGGAGAGCCGCCCGCATCTTTGCAGGATTCCACAATGAAAGTTCATTTTGATTTTTCCCCGTTAGCCTTGGTTTTATTTGTGTGGGTTATCAGTGTTCTCGCGCGCTCAAAATCATGGTGGGCAGGAGGTATTATAGGAGGTGTTATAGGGTCTTTGATTGGTTTTATATCCGGTTTCGTTTATGCGGGGATTGTAGCGATGAGTGTTTTGACAGTCTTTGGACTTCTCTTTGATTTTCTTGTATCTCGTGAATATCAACAAAGTGTAGTGTTGGGCAAGAGACCTCGCTGGTGGGCTGGTGGTTCTGGGCTTGGTCGGAGGAGTTCTGGCGGCGGAGGATTTGGTGGTTTTGGCGGAGGGCGTTCTGGTGGCGGAGGGGCGAGTGGTGGATGGTGATGACTTGAGGGATTTATACATATTTTCTGGGTTTAATTTTTCTGCTACGATAGCGCCATGCAGAAGCCTGAAGCCGTTGTACTCTATCGCAAATATCGCCCGAGCTTATTTTCCGAAGTAGTAGGGCAGGATCACGTGGTGACAGTTTTGAAAAATGCGCTTACGCTTGGTCGCGTCGCGCATGGATATTTGTTTTCGGGTACGCGTGGTACGGGCAAGACAACACTCGCGCGACTCTTGGCTAAGGCATACAACTGCGAGAAACGAGGCAAAGATGGCGAGCCGTGCAATACATGTACGATGTGTAAAGAATTTTCTGCTGGCCGCGCCTTAGATTTAATAGAGATTGATGCGGCATCCAATCGAGGTATTGATGAAATTCGCGAGCTTCGCGATTCAGTGCGATTTACTCCAGGATCAGCAAAACGCAAAGTATATATTATCGATGAAGTTCACATGCTTACCAAAGAAGCATTCAATGCGTTGTTGAAAACACTTGAAGAGCCACCGGAGCATGCGATGTTTATTTTAGCTACCACTGAACCAGAAAAAGTCCCTGATACGATAAAATCACGCGTTCAGCACTTTGAGTTTCGTCGAGTATCGGGAGAGAAGCTTCATGAACGCTTACATACGCTTTTAAAGGCTGAAAAGTATAAGCTCGCAGATGACGCGCTTGGTCTTCTGGCTTTTCTTGCAGATGGTTCTATCCGCGACGGCGAATCAATGCTTGGGCAGCTTATGGATGCATTTCCATCAGGTGCTGACAAAGATTCACTCGAACAACTTTTTGGATTACCTCAAATTGAAATCATCCATACACTTATCGATCGAGCACTTGGGCGTGATCCCAAGGGTATTCTTGATTCCATGAAACAAATCGCCGAGAAGGGAATCGATGCCAAGATGCTTGGGCGGTTATTAATCAATGAAACAAAGATTCTTTTTCTCTCACTTCTCGATCCACGTGAAATAGATCGCATCAAAAAAGAATTTTCTGATGTGCACGCAGCATTTTTTGAAAGTCACAAAACTGCTGATAAAAAGCACGTTTTATATTTACTTACAAAACTTATTGAGGCATTTCAGTCGGGATACCGAGGGATGCTCCAAGAGCTTCCAATCGAGTTGGCGCTTCTAGACGCTGCCGATGATAAAGCGGAAAAGTGATATGCCTGCGCGCCATAAAAATAAACTTGCCGTCTTCGATGTCGATGGTACGCTTTTTCGATCCTCGTTATTAATTGAGCTTGTCGATGGATTGATTGCTGCAGGGGTGTTTCCAAAAAGTGCACCCAAAGTATATGAGCAGCAATTTGGGCGGTGGCTCAATCGCGAAGATTCATACGATAAATATATTTGGAAAGTAGTAGAGGCGTATCAGCGCTATATCAAGGGAGTGCGCGAAGCTGATGTCCAGCGAGTGGCGACGCATGTCATGCGTTTTCATAAAAAAAGAATGTATCGTTATACGCGTGACCTGTTAGCGAAACTCAAAAAAACTCACTATTGCATTGCGATCTCGTGGTCACCGCGTGATATTGTTGGGCCATTTTGTACAGAACTTGGCTTTGATAAAGTCTACGGACGCATTCACGAAGTCGATGAAAGCTTTCGGTTTACCGGTAAAGTGCTCTTTGAAGAAGAGATTAATCGCAAGGATTTGATCTTACGTCGAGCGCTTGCGCGAGAGCACCTGACACTCAAGGGTTCAGTTGGTGTCGGAGACTCGGAGTCTGATGTTACATTTCTTTCTATGGTAGAGCGGCCAATCGCATTTAATCCAAATGCCAAGCTATACCGCGCCGCCAAGCGACGCGGATGGGAGATCGTTGTTGAGCGCAAAGATATGATCTACCGTCTTGGCGATTAGTTTTAGATTTTTTTATTTTTTCTGAAGTCGGCCAAGGCGTTGACCGATATATTCTCCAAACCAGATAGTTCCATTTTTATCGATCGTGATACCGGTGCCGGTAAATGTAGTTCCAGTAAAGAGTGTGAGTGGCGGGAGGAGAATCGTGCGCTTCCAGTCAGCAGTAACATACCCAAGAGCATTTACTTTACTGAAGTCATTCGGATTTTCAGATGTTTGAGCAAACCACGTGTTGCCCTTGGAATCAAAGGCGAGAGAGTGGAGGAGCTGGTTAGAGAGATTAGCATGTGGAACTGGCTGTTCGTCGATACATGGATTGTTACCTTTCGCATCAAGTTTTTCACATGACGAGTTGAGGTTAGAGGTGCGAAGGCGCGTCATAGTGCTATCGAGCGTTTCAGTGATGACAATATTATTATTTTTATCTATTCCTAAGTACCAGATGCCTGACCCAAGCGTTGAGACGAGTGGTTGGGTGGCTATCGGTTTTGGCAATGGATAGTGTGTAAACGCGCCATTGTTTGGATTAAGGCGACCAATGTAACTACTACCCCAGTATGTCGCGTACCAGACGTTTCCGCTCGTATCTACAGCAATGTGCGAAGGTACACCCGTATTAAATCCGGGAGTAAAGATAGGAATTGGATACTCATGATAACAGGTGGCGTCAGATTGATCTTTTTTACAGATGAGATTTTTTGATGCACTCGAGTAGTCGATTGATGTGCCATCGTTGTAGGGGACGCGCTCGGGATCAAAGCTTGTAAGTTTAGAACCAACAAGACCGGTGATATGATTTGTTTGTCCATTTTCTAGATAGACTTCACTGTTGTGAGTAGCGCTGGTAAACCAGACTCGATTTCTTTTTGTATCAAATGCGATGCCGATTACGAGATTGTTATCACCGGGAATATTATAGAAACGGAACTGACTTCCGTTGCGACCGTTTGGATCATAGCGGACAATTCTACTATGATTTGGGAACTTACCTCCATAGAGATCGCCTCCTTCGGTAAACCATACGTACCCATCTTGATCGATCGCTATATCTTCTCCGTATACGCTGATGCCAGTGCGCGCATCGGTTCCCAAGTAAACAGTAGCGTATGGTCCATCGCCAGGCGGTAGTGGAATTTGTATTTGTCGAACTTGCCCAGTTGATGGTTCCCAGACATGAAATGCTCTATGAAATTCTTGGTTAATCCAGACACGACCCTTTGTATCCGATGCGAGTGCCAATGGAGATGCGTTTGTATTTGCGGTGCGCGGGATAGAGAGCCAGTCGTAGAGATATGCTTCTTGAATTGGGACGTCGAGTGTTGCGGTATCAGTCGTAACTTTAATAGTGCCCTTGGTCGCAATCTTGTTTACGAGGATAGTGATATGATCGTTTTTCCAAGCGACAATTTCCGAATCTTCTAGTTGGAACGATAACTTTGATCCATCAGATAGATTGATCTCTATCTTTCCCTTTGCGCTTGATGCGCCGAGATTCTTACCCGTGATTTCGATTCCTGTACGTGTAGGGTTTTCAGTAAATACTGCTACGGCAATCGGTACGACGGGGGAGGGGGTCTGAGTCGTAGAGCCTTTCCCGTTGCCATTATTGCTACCGGTAGTAGTATTTTCATTTCCGGGAGTATTTGCGGAGTCAGGATGATTGATTGCTTTATCAAGGATGGCGAGAGCCACGAGAAAAATAACAATAAAAATGAGTAGCTTTTTCATATATTTATTATAGATGAGTTTAAGCTTATGAAAGTGGGGTTTTGGTGCATATCGTATGAGTGTAAAAAGATGTGATACATCATCTTCACGGCCTACAAACTCCGTGCTATAAGAACGATAGAAGGTGGTCGTACGATGCCGGCTTATGGGAAAGTATTCCCGAAACCTCATACATTCCTTGCGGTTATTCATGTACTTAATACAGATCAAGCGATTCTCAATGCACGTCTCGCGCGGGATCATGGGGCGAATGGTGTTTTTCTCATTGACCATGGAGCTCGATCGCCTCAGCGGTTATGGGAAATTTCTCATGCCGTGCAGTTTGCATGTTCGGAATTTTGGGTCGGGCTCAATTTTCTGGGCATTTCGCCAACGGATGCAATATTGAAATTACCAACCAATATATCGGGTCTTTGGCATGATAATGCGGGTATTGATGAAGCGGAAGATTTTCCTGCCTATGAGGCAAGTGCTACGTGGCGAGCACGTAAGGCTCGTCGTGATTGGAAGGGACTCTACTTTGGCGGAGTTGCCTTCAAAGGCCAAGAGCCCGTGCAGAATCTGGGGACTGTAGCCCGAGCTGCTGTTCCATATATGGATGTTGTGACAACGAGTGGGGATGCGACTGGCAAAGCTCCTTCGATAGAAAAAATTCAAATGATGCGTTTAGCGATAGGTACATCTCCGCTCGCGATTGCGAGTGGCATGACTCCCGAAAATGTAGGCCCTTATCTCGAGTATGCAAATTGTTTCCTTGTAGCAACGGGTATCGGCAAGTCATTTCATCAGTTGGATGCTAAGCGTGTAAAGGCATTTGCACGAGCAATCGGTAATTAGAGGGCGCATCCCGCGCCTTTTTTATTTACTTCAAAAAAGTGTTGCTTTACGCTAGAATGTCAGCACGTTTGTTTTCATTGCCAGATCGTCTAATGTGTAAGAGCAATGGGGTTGCTCTTACAGGAAATGTAGCGAGCGGGCGAGCGAAGAACATTTCCTCGGCCGCGCCGATGGGGCGCGGGATAGTGGCCGTAAAGGCCGCTGTCTACAGAAGTATTATTGCCAGATCGTCTAATGGTAGGACAGCGGCCTTTGAAGCCGTGAATCTAGGTTCGAATCCTAGTCTGGCAGCCAGTTTGAGATAGGTTCGGACTCTAAGAAGCGTATAGCTTCGCATCAAGCTTTATTAGAATATAATTATCAGATGAATAACAAATATTTAATTGGTATAATTATAATACTTGTTCTGGGTACATGTTATTTTTGGTACGAAAATGCAAAGTTTCCTGTTGAAGGTGTAATTTGTTCAATGGGTTATAACGACTGTTTTGTATCTGCTCGTTATCAGAATATGATTGACTGTGAAAGTGCGAATGAAATGGGTAATTGGCTTTGCGACTCACGCACAGACCCAAATAACATTACTTGTAAACCGGCAAAGGATTCTGCAGTACGTTCTTATTGTCGCGATTAGCAAAAGCTTGAAAAGGCTTATTCCGAGGAGCATCAAAGTGGTAGAATAAAAGTAATCAAAAAAGCCTTGGGGGGACTTAATGGGTAAATGTACGAGATCGGTAAGGGCTAGTACAACTAAAAACCGAGTCATCTTGTATGATTCGGTTTTTGGTTGTTGTAGACGGTGAACCTCGCAATGGGGTACACTGCGAGCATATGAAAAATTTTACCGTTATATATATGGCACCGGCAGCGGCTATGGAAGAGTGGATGAAGAAGCCGGAAGCCGAGCGTAAAGATGCAGAGGCAAAAATGAAAACAGAGTGGGATGCATGGACGGCAGCGCACGCAGGTGCGGTTCTCAACAGCATTGCTCTGGGAAAGACAAAGCGCGTGAGTGCGTCAGGCGTCGAAGATGTAAGAAACGATATGATGTTGTCTTCGTATGTCCAAGGTGAATCTGCTGAAGCAGTGGCGGAGCTTTTCAAGGGCCACCCACATTTTGGTATTCCTGGCGCGACCATCGAGATCATGGAAGCGCGCCCGATGTAGTTGATTGTTAGAGACGACAAGCATGCCAAAAACAGAACCATTTTACATGGTTCTGTTTTTGGGCGTTGATCGTAATAGCTCTCTCGCGTCACAGGGTCGAGTTCTAAAGGGCCTTTGTCTTTTGATTTGTGTGAGTTTCCTCATGATGATGAAGAGGATGTTTTTTTAGTATGCAAAGAAGGATATTACCAATACGAAATGGATATTCGGTTAATGTACGAATACCTAATGCAACAACTCCCGTGGTCATCCAGCTCAATAGAATATACAGAACTGAAACTATCTGTGAGGGCAGCGTGATGCGTAGCGACAATATTTGAGGTATTGGATCAAATAGAAGGCATGCAAAAAGAGCTGCCCAAAAGGTAAAACAAAATGGGCATTCAAGCGCATGATAAAAAACTCCAGGAATTTTCTTTTGGAGGTTTCTTTGTAACCACAAAGAATCTTTGAGTAATCGTCCCCAAAGCATGGCTACGCCAGCTACTGCTATAGAAAGAAGTATTAAAGTATAGATCATAAAAAAAGAAGTGAGGACTGGCGCCTCGGCGGTTAGGGCCGAGACGCCAGTCAAGGTTGTTCACGCGGCTGCGATGTCGCGCTCGAGCTGAGTGCTTGCGATCACCTTCCCGTAGAGAGGGGAGAGTGGGAAGAGTCTTTCGCCCATTTGCATGAAGGGCGTTCGGTCACTGTCCACCACGATCGCTGCCCCCGCCCGTACGCACCCGTACTCGGCTGGGGTACGGATGACGCGGAGTGCTTTCGAGGTGTTTGCGGGTATCGCTGCTGCATGGTCCCATGCGCATTGCGTGCAGTCGCACGGGCACGATTCACAAGGTGCTGACATTGTTCGCTCCTGTTCTAGATGCAAGAAATTCGCATCTAAATAGTACAGTACAGTACCAGTTGAATTGTAGTCAAATTATTTGCAAGTAATTCGCATTTATATATACTGAACATATGGCAGTGCAACCCACCATTGATTTTCGAGCTGTATTACATAAAGCAGGATATAAGGCGACACCTGCACGCCTGTTGATTTTGAAGTTGCTCCAAACTACAAAAAAGCCTTTGAGTCCACAGACAATTGTTGACCGCGTATTAAAGTATGCTGATCAGGCAACAACGTACCGTATTTTAAAGGCTCTTAAGGAGAGTAAGATCATTCGTCAAATTGATTTTCAGCACAGCCATCCGCATTATGAACTTACAGATGCTGATGGAGATCATCACCATCTTATTTGTATTAAATGTGGCGCTGTAGAGGACGTTGAAGATTGTGATATAGATTCAATGGAAAAAAGCGTTTTACGAAAATCCAAAAGGTTTAGTAAGATTGAACGGCACTCACTTGAGTTTTTTGGGCTTTGCGATAAATGCTTGAATTAATGAGATCATTAAAAATACTTTTTGTTACAGGAGTTTTCTTATTAGGAAGCTTTTTTGTTTTCACGAGAGCGTATGCCCAAGAGTTAGTGGTGGATGAACATTCTGTATCAAAGGCAGAGGTTCTTGAGATATTGAAACAGGAAAAGAGAGATATCCCAGGACTGGATGTGCAAACAGAATACCAAACACTTCGGGTTAAGATTCTTGAGGGCGAAGAAAAGGGTAAAGAGGCAATTCTTGATAATGATTATCAAAACTTACAGAAAGGAGAGATCTTCTATCTCCTGCATACTAAAAATTCTGTAGACGGACGAGATCAATATGCGGTTTCCGAGCTATACAGATTACCAGCTCTTTATTTTTTTATTGGTTTGTTTGTTCTCAGTATTCTTATATTCGGAGGTATACAGGGTATACGGGGGCTCCTTTCGCTTATAGGTAGTCTGTTTTTTATAATGTACATATTATTGCCTGCTGTTCTCCATGGTTACTCTCCTATATTGGTAAGTATCGGGGTTTCATCGATTATCATTGTCATCGGATCATATATTACCCATGGATTTAATAAGACAACAACTGCAGCAGTACTCGGGATGGTTGTGACTATCGTTTTTACGGGTTTTCTTGCTTATGCTGCGGTAAAATATACACGGTTAAGCGGTTTTGAATCTGAGGAATCGGTTTATCTGAATTTTGATACGGGCGGTACTATTGATTTCTCAGGGTTACTACTCGGCGGTATTATGATTGGTCTTCTCGGAGTTCTCTATGACGTTGCTATAGGTCAAGCGATCTCGGTGGAAGAATTACGCCGTGCTGGTCCGCATCTACCGAAAGGTACAATTTACAAAAGAGCGATACGTATTGGTAGAGAGCATATTGGTGCGTTGGTAAATACGCTTGCGATCGCGTATGTTGGAGCGTCTTTACCTCTTTTACTCCTTTTTTATTCCTCTAAAGCTAATTTCAGTTTGACTTTAAATAAAGAGATTTTTGCTACAGAGATTATACGTACCATGATTGGAAGTATCGGTTTAGTTTTAGCAGTACCCATTTCTACATTGTTTGCCGTATGGATGTTAGTGAAGCAAAAAGGGGATGTTCAAGATAGACAAGTTTTAGCCAAGGAAATGGAGGCGGTCAAACACATTAGTTAGGTGCTTTTACCACTAGGTAGCCTAAAAAGGTTCTGGCATCTTCCCAGTTATTTATCAATAAATAACGATAAATACATATTGACAAACGATAAGTACTAAACTAGGATGGAAATATAAAGGAGATTAATCTTTTGTAAGAACTAACCATGAAAAGAAGCTCAACAATATTTCTTCAAGTAGTCATTGTGCTCATCGGTATCGTGGCGCTGGCCATTATGATTCGGTTTCCTTTGACTGAGGGGAGGGCTGTAAACTTAGACCTATTTAGTATTTATTCTGATCCGTTCATCATATATGGATACGTAGTATCTATCGCATTTTTTGTTGCGCTGTATCAGGCATTTAAGTTACTCGGATACATCGGGCAAAATAAAGTATTCTCACTAAGCTCCGTGAAAAATTTAAGGACTATAAAGTATTGCGCAATTATATTGGGTATCTCGATTGTAATGGCGGTACTGTATATAAGGACGTCTCATAATATGGATGATGATCCAGCAGGTTTTATCGCTATAGGTATTTTGGCTACTTTTATTTCTGCCGTCATTGCCACTGCCGCAGCCGTGTTTGAAAGGACGTTACAAAGTGCTGTTGATATAAAGTCTGAGAATGACTTAACCGTTTAATGCTATGGCAATTATCATAAACATCGATGTTATGTTGGCGAAGCGGAAAATGAGCGTCACCGATCTTGCCGAGAAAGTTGGCATCACGATGGCCAACATTTCAGTCTTAAAAAACAGCAAGGCAAAAGCGATTCGATTCTCAACATTGGAAGCAATTTGTAAGGCGCTTCAATGTCAGCCCGGAGATATTTTGGAGTACAAGAAATAAGAGTAGATATTATGGAAAAACATCGGATTTATACAATGAGCTTTGCAGGTGTCTATCCGCTTTATATTACTAAGGTAAAGAAGAAAGGACGTACAAAAGCAGAAGTTGACGAAGCCATTCATTGGCTAACAGGGTATAGTCAGAAAAAGTTAGAAGCCCAACTGAAAAAGAAGACAGACTTTGAGACTTTCTTTGCGGAAGCTCCTAAGCTGAATCCTTCTCGAGCTTTGATTCAGGGTGTGATTTGCGGCGTGAGATTAGAAGAAATCAAAGAACCGCTTATGCGAGAAATCCGCTATTTGGATAAACTGATCGATGAGCTAGCAAAGGGGAGACTGATGGAGAAGATTTTACGGAAATAATAAATCTTCTAGGTACTCGAGACGCGTCGGTTAAGATAGTATACTGATTGAAAGAAATATCTTTGCGCAGAATCTACTCTATGAAAAAAAGACAAACAGTTCGACTCGAAACGCACGTACAACCCGAGCACTATACGCTCACACTCAAACCGGATCTTGAGGCATTTGTGTTTGAAGGAGAGGAGATCATAGATCTACGCGTAGAGAAGACTGTTGATAGAATCACGCTTCACTCAAAAGATCTCGATATTGAGAGCGCTCAGATTGTCCAGCCGGGGCTTGATGTGCTCGCGCATAAGATTATACAGGATTC
>ERZ1292625.1138-Hain-H41-01um-R1-1138-length-34028-cov-8_pt2 | contig 22626 bp, 16 predicted proteins | sample MGYA00564400_ERZ1292625 | MGnify/ENA primary metagenome ERZ1292625 (study PRJEB36523, sample SAMEA6512639) | groundwater metagenome | collected 2019-01-08 | study: AquaDiva: Metagenomics assemblies of 32 groundwater samples
AAGCGGTTTTCTATGTCACGAAAAGGTACCAGCATATCTTCTAAGGGATAACGAAATGTCTCATGCAGATGGGTCGTCTTGATATGTTGCTCTCTCGGATCAATAACCGTAATACTGATATCCTGCGCATAACGCGCAAGCGTTGTTAACGTAGCCATGCCGGCGTATCCTCCGCCGACAATCACTACTTTGATTTTTTTTTGTTTCGCTATGTTAAATGGCAGCAGAGCCACATCATCTCCCTGATTCAAAATTCTTCTTCAATTCATCGTCAAGCACAACTATTGATTCCTTGGGTAGGATCTCGAGGAATCTGTTGTATTCGCCAATTTTTCTTCGCCCATCGCCAGAATGAAGCAATATCACCTTGCGCAATTTCCACTGGAGGATTCTGTCCAAGAAACCGTATTGCTTGAACCAAATACGTTAATGCGCAAGATAACTCGATTGCTGGCGCACGAGTTTGTTTACTCAACTTTTCACCTGCTGCATTGATTACCACAGGCAAATGCATATAGTGAGGAATGTCATAACCCAGCAATTGCTGTAGAAAAATCTGGCGCGGCGTAGAATCGAGCAAATCAGCGCCTCGTACCACATGCGTGATACCCTGTTGCGCATCATCAACAACCACGGCCAGTTGATACGCATAAATACCATCAGCACGACGTAAAATAAAATCGCCAATTTCCTGCTTGAGATTTTGTGTGCATAGCCCTCGCAAGAAATCTTCAAATACAATTGGCCCATGATGCGTTCGAACTCGTAAAGCACGTACATCTTTAGTGAATATCGGGGCTCTACTGCAAGTGCCTGGGTAAATGGGGCCATTGATGCCAACGATGCTAGAGTCCGCGATTTCCTTTCGTGAACACACACAAGAATAGATTAGATCTCGTTGATTTAATTCATCCAATGCCGCTTGATAGTGCGCCAAACGCTGACTTTGGTAAATAATTTGACCATCCCACTCCATTCCTAATGCTTCAAGTATATGCAATATATGACTCGCCGCTCCTTTAATTTCACGTTGCCGATCCAAATCTTCAATTCTCACGACCCATTGACCATCATTAAATTTCGCATCCAGATAGCTTCCCACTGCCGCAACCAACGATCCAAAATGCAGAGGCCCTGTAGGTGAAGGCGCAAATCGCCCACAGTATGTGGATTTAGCGATCTTAACTTTATTTCCCAAAAAGTATTACCTATCAAAGCATCTCTGATTAAAAACACTAAAAATCTGCAATATCGCATGACACAAATTGCTACGGCTACGCATGTAGTAAATCGACTATAATTTAATTACGCATGGTTTCATAGCGAATTTGTTCATTCTGTTTTTTTATTTCTTTAAATTGCGTATGCATATTCATATACTTGGAATTTGTGGTACCTTCATGGGCGGAATCGCCGTTATTGCACGCGAATCCGGATTCAAGGTGACGGGCTGTGACCAAAATGTTTATCCACCGATGAGCACTCAACTCGAAGCCCAAGGAATAGAACTGATTTCAGGATATTCTCCAGATCAAATTGCGCTAAAACCGGATCTCTACGTAATTGGCAACGTAATTACTCGCGGCAATCCTCTGATGGAGGAAATTCTGAATCAGAACTTGCCCTACATTTCCGGTCCCCAATGGCTGTCAGAAAATATCCTGCGTCATCGCTGGGTTCTCGCAGTCTCTGGCACACATGGAAAAACAACAACCAGTTCAATGGTGGCGTGGATACTTGAGTACGCAGGACTCAATCCAGGATTCTTGATTGGTGGCATACCCGAAAATTTTGGTGTTTCTGCAAGAATAAGCAACGCGCCCATCCGCTCAAAATCAACTGACGACAGTGTCAGTGAGCTCTCTCCTTTTTTTGTCATCGAAGCGGATGAGTATGACACTGCATTCTTTGACAAGCGCTCTAAATTTATTCATTACCGCCCTAGAACAGTCATTCTCAATAATCTTGAGTTTGACCACGCCGATATCTTTCCGGATCTAGCGGCAATCGAGCGTCAATTTCACCATCTCGTCCGTATCGTACCCAGCGCAGGTTTACTAATCTCGAATGGCAAAGACACCAACTTAAATCATCTACTTCAGCAAGGTCACTGGACACCGATTGAAGAATTTGGTACCGAAACCGGCTGGCATTTTGCAGTACAACCTGACAATGGGGTAAAAATATTTTTTAAGCATACTTATCAAGATATTCTTTATTGGGATTTATTTGGCGAGCACAATCACATGAACGCATTGGCCGCGCTATTGGCTGCCCGCCATACTGGAATTCCGATCCAAATCGGTATCGAAGCCTTGATGCGCTTCAAGAGCGTCAAACGGCGCATGGAGAAACGCGGTAGCATTAACGGAATTACGCTCTATGATGATTTTGCGCATCACCCAACTGCAATACGAACAACACTCAGCGGACTTAGGACACATATTGGTAAAGAAAAACGCATCATTGCAGTATTTGACCCGCGTTCAAACACCATGAAAATGGGCGTTTGGAAAAATGATCTTGCAGATAGTCTTACTGATGCCGATCAGATTTTTTGCTTTACCGCCGATGCACCATGGGCGAAAGCAGCTCTGAATCAATTAGAAGGAAAAGTGAGTTGCCATGATGATTTGGACCAAATGATTCAGGAAATTTGCAGTTTGGCAAAGCCTGAGGATCATATTTTAATCATGAGCAATGGTAGTTTTGGCGGAATTCACGAGAAAATATTGTCACAGCTAAAAGATAGAACTGTTTAATTGAAAAGCCCACAACCCTAGCCTCCTGAAAACTCACACAGAGAAAACACCTTACATCCCATATTGGTTAAACGCATCCTACCGCCAACATCGGGCAAGTCAATTACAAAGCAACATTCAACTACTTCACCCCCCATATCATGTATCAATCCTACGGCCGCTTCGGCGGTACCACCCGTTGCAATCAAATCGTCAACTAATAGCACGCGCTCCCCAGGTTGAATAGCATCGATATGAATTTCGATGCGGTCACTGCCGTACTCCAACTGGTAATTTCTACCGATCGTTTCAGCAGGCAATTTATTTTGCTTTCTAATGGGAACAAAACCTTTTTGTAATTGAAAGGCGACAGGGGCGCCAATGATAAATCCCCTAGATTCGATTCCAACGACTTTATCAATGCCTACATCCCTATAACGCAATGCAATCTCATCAATAGCTGTGTGAAATGCAACAGCATCTTTCAGTAAGGTAGTGATGTCACGAAACATAATTCCATGACGCGGATAGTTAGGAACAACACGAATAAGTGAGCTAATCGACATGACAGTTTTGGTTGATTTGTGTAACAAAAGCATTCTCAGTAGAAATAACGAAGGCCCCAACCACTCAAGGCTGAGGCCTTCGATACTACTTCAAGTTATACTAGATTTTTTCTTACAGCAAATAAAAATCTTAGTGATCCATAGCAGCTTTTGCATCAAAGCTAGCTGGCTTTTTAACTTGTTTCATCATGTCATCGTCCCATTTGCCTTCGACATTCATGTGAAGCGCAGCACCTAACAGCACAGCTTCAATCAAGTTATGACTGAGGTAAACATACAATCCAGGTTGTTTGAATTCATACGCTGCAGCAACTGCTGAACCAGCAGGAACAAACCAGGTTTCTTGGCTGGTTAAAGGAACATCGCTGAATGAACCGCCGACCCAGTACAGATCAGCATGACCGCCAATCAAGTGTGGATAGGAAGGACGGTTAGATTGTGAGTGAATAAACAGAACTTTTTCACCAACATTCGCTTTCAATGCATTGTCACCAGTAATTGCACCAACTGCACCGTTAAACACTACGTGCGAAGGAATAAGCCCTTTGGCAGTTTCCAACATTTCGTGCATACCTTCAGCCGGTGAAGCATAAGATTTGTATCCACCTTTACCATCTTTCGGCAAGTAAAAGTCTTGTTCACCAATGTAGAAGGCTTTGTCATACTTGTATGATTTACCTTTGGCATCTTTCAATCCATCACGTGGCAGTACCATAACAGCACCACTCATGCCAGAGATAACGTGGAAAGGAATCATCGTTCCACCTGGTGCGCAATGATAAACAAATACGCCTGGTTTAACTGCTTTCCAACGAAGCACGACTTCTTCGCCAGGTTGTACCAAGGTCAATCCCGCGCCACCTAATGCACCGGTTGATGCGTGAAAGTCTACGTTATGCGCCAAGGTGCTGGTTTTGGGGTTAGACAACGTTAATTCCAGATAATCACCCTCGTGCAAAACAATCAAAGGACCTGGGATGCTGCCATTGAAAGTTAAACCCCAAACTTTTGCACCAGGAGCAACTTCGATTAGTTTTTCCTGGGTTTCCATACGAACTTCAACAACTCTTGGTCCGCCAGCCACAACTTGATCATGCTTTGGAACATTCGGTGGAGCCACCAATTCTTGTTTGATACGTGGTAATTTAGAATAGTCTGTTTGTGCCACAGCGGACTGTGATGCGGCAAAACAGAGCAATCCTAATCCTAAAACTGCCTGAACTGCTTTAATCATATCTCCCTCCATAAAAGATGAACTTTACGCTTGTTTTATTTTTTCGCAAATCTAACCTGCCAATGTAACATTCTATAATTAAACAAAATTATTTAATTGATTACACTAGCATCTGCCCTTTTTCTAAAGAGCAAGGGCGGAACGGCGAATATACACGTTCCGAGAAAAACTGTCCATGCCTCTCGAACATAACATTCAGTAACAAAAGCCTTATTGATATTATTGTCATTGCAAATTTAGCTTGGTTTTCTTGCCTTATCCTTGCATTAATCTGATTTCTGCGGCTGCCAGATTTTCTTGTGTCCCCTTGAGCACCACCACATCACCTGCTTCCAACTTTGTATCAACACTCGGTAATAATCCGCGGATATTGCGTCGACGCACAGCTATCACCTCCACGGTCAGTGTCTTTAAATTGATCTCTGCCAACGTTTTGTTGATGGCCGCTGCTGCTGGCAGAATCGTAAGCGTATGTAAATGCAAATGCGGGAATAAGCTCTCATTCACTTCATCCGTCTCATCCGATACCCCATGATAGAAGCCACGCAACAAGCTATAGCGTTGCTCACGAATACTACGGATACGACGCAATATCCTGCCGGTAGAAATATTCACAAACATCAATGCATGCGATGCAAGCATCAAACTTCCCTCCATAATCTCCGCAACCACCTCTGTAACACCCGCTTTTTTCAATACATCCACTTCTGATTCATCCATGACTCTCGCCACCACAGACAGCTCAGGATGCAATTCTTGTACGTGCTCAAGAATTTTCAAAGTGGAACGGATATTGTGGTAGCTCACCACGAGCACTTTGGCACGCATCAATCCTGCAGCAATTAAAACCTCACGTTTTGCCGCATCGCCATAAACGACTGACTCACCCGCAGTTCTCGCTTCGTGAATACGTTTAGGATCAAGATCCAAAGCAATAAAATTGATCGATTCCTGTTCTAGGATTCTAGCTACACTTTGACCACTTCGACCATAACCACAAATAATGACATGATCTTGCTGTGACATGGTTTGCGCCGCAATAGAGGTGATCTGCATTGCTTTTTGCATCCAATCCGAACCATAAGAGCGCCGGATGATGGATTCACTATATTCAATCAAGAAAGGTGCGATAAACAATGACAGTACCATCGCTGCCAGAACAGGTTGCAGCACCGCACTGTTGATCAGCTGTAAAGCACTGGCTTGCGCCAACAAAACGAAACCAAATTCACCCGCTTGCGCTAAATTCATACCCGTCCGAAATGCCACACTTAGATCAGCACCAAATAAGCGGGATAGTCCAATGATGAGAGCAGTCTTTAATACGATCAAGGTCAGTAGAATCACAAGTACCCAGAAAAAATTCTCAATGAGCACCTGCACATCAAGCAACATACCGATCGTGACAAAAAACAATCCCAATAACACATCCCGGAACGGCCTAACATCTTCTTCGACCTGGTAGCGATACTCCGTTTCAGAAATTAACATACCGGCAAGAAATGCACCTAAAGCCAATGATAGTCCTGCCATTTGAGTCACCCAAGCCAAGCCCAACGTAATCAGCAATACATTCAAAACAAATAACTCAGATGATCGTTGCTGCGCCACAATATGAAGCCACGAACGCATTAATTTCTGACCAAAAAACAAAATGATTGCTAACACCACTGCAATCTTTACAGAAGCTATCAGTAAATCGCTGGTTCCACTATCAAAACCAGAACCCAATGCAGGAACAATAATGAGCAATGGAATCACCATCAAATCCTGGAACAACAATACACCGATAATTTGCCTACCATGTTCGGAATTTAATTCCAAGCGTTCTGCCAGCAATTTAATCACGATTGCTGTGGATGACATGGCAAGGGCACCACCCAATATAAATCCAACATACCAATCTAAACCGATAAGCCACGCCGCTCCCATGACCAATGCAATGGTACACAAGACTTGCGCGGTACCAAAACCGAATACAAGGCGTTTCATAGCCACCAATTTGGGCAGGCTAAACTCCAGGCCAATGGTAAACATCAAAAAGACCACACCAAACTCTGCCAAGTGGCGCGTTTCCTCGTCTTCAGAAATCCAACCCAATGCGTGCGGTCCGATGATGACGCCTGCTAATAAGTACCCCAGCATCGGTGGAAGCTTTAACAAGCGAAATACCACCACGGCCATTACCGCAGTTGCCAATAAAATAAGCACAGGCTGAAGAGGATCGGTCATAACGAATTAAGCAATAAAGAAAACTAATGATCGATGAAGATACTGAATGATTACTAGGTTTACAACCTATTCCTGACATGATGCTATAATGATTACGACTTAATACTTCAAATAGAAATGTCAATACCCCATCTTTCAACCGCATTACGCGGTCCGCTGCTTGATCTTGAAAACCGAATAATCAGTGCAATGCCCGACATAGAACATTGGTTAAGAAAAAAATGGCGGGATCATACGGTACCTTTTTATTGCTCAGTCGATTTACGTAACAGTGGATTCAAACTGGCTCCGGTCGACACTAATTTATTTCCGGGCGGGTTTAACAATTTAAATCCGGATTTTACGCCGTTATGTATTCAAGCCATGATGAGCGCCATTGAGAAAATTTGTCCGGATGCCCATAGCTTACTGTTAATTCCGGAAAATCACACACGCAATACTTTTTATCTGCAAAATATTGCCACGTTGCAAAACATTATGCAGCAAGCAGGACTCAATGTTCGCATCGGTACTTTGTTATCGGAAATTTCAGTCGCCACAAAACTGAATCTGCCTAATGGACAGAGCATTACATTAGAACCCGTCATACGAAAAAATGGTCAATTAGGTGTACAAGGTTTCGAACCCTGCGCTGTGCTATTGAATAACGATTTATCCACTGGCGTCCCTCCCGTTTTACAAAATCTGAACCAGATCGTTATTCCACCACTACACGCCGGCTGGTCCACACGACGAAAATCACGACATTTTGCGGCGTATAATCAAATTGCCGAAGAATTCTCAGCGCTACTTGGAATTGATCCATGGTTAATCAATCCTTTCTTTACCGCGTGCGGGCAAATCAATTTTCGCGAGAAACAGGGAGAAGATTGTGTCGCGAAAGCAATTAACCAAATACTCGATGCAATCAGGGAAAAATATCAGCAGTATGGCATCAAAGAAGACCCCTTTGTGATTGTCAAAGCAGACTCAGGAACCTACGGTATGGGTATTATGACCGTTAAAGATGGCTCTGATATTTACAACCTGAATCGGAAACAGCGTAACAAAATGGCCGTCGTCAAAGAAGGATTGCCAGTTTCCAATGTACTCGTTCAAGAAGGTGTCTACACTTTTGAAAATATCAACCAGGCAGTTGCAGAGCCGGTCGTTTACATGATTGATCGCTATGTTGTCGGGGGATTTTATCGAGTACATACTGGACGAGGAGTTGATGAAAATTTAAACGCTCCCGGCATGTATTTTGTCCCATTGGCATTTGAAACCACCTGCTTGGAACCAGACACAAACCAGCCCAACTCGATTCCCAATCGTTTTTATGCCTACGGCGTCATTGCCCGTCTTGCGCTTTTGGCCGCCGCACTTGAATTAGAGCAAGATTATTCAAAGATTTCCGAAATCTTACCCGCATAATCTGCAATATGAAGCTAGCTTTTATTGTTGATCCGCTTGATTCGATCAAAATCAACAAAGATTCCAGTTATGCGATGATTTCCGAAGCGAGTACTCGAGGACATGCAATTCATGTACTTGAACAACATGATATAGCCTTAATTGACGATCAAGTCATCTGCAATGCACGCTCATTGCGTTTGAAATCCACTTCCGAATATGATCCACAGTGGTATGAAATCGGCCATGTTGAAACACTGCCCTTAACTGCATTTGATACTGTTTTGATGCGCAAAGACCCACCTTTTGATTTAGAGTATGTGTATAGCACTTACCTACTGGAATTGGCCGAAACACAGGGTGCTTTGGTGATCAACAGCCCTCGTGGTATCCGCGATCATAATGAAAAACTCGCCATAACAAAATTTCCACAATTTATTGCACCCACGCTGGTTACCAGCCGAGCAACTTTAATCCGGGAATTTATTGCTATTCACCGCATTGTCATTCTAAAACCGCTTGATGGCATGGGAGGAACCAGTATTTTTCAGGTCAGCGAATCAGATCCCAATCTTTCTGTCATTCTCGAAACCATGACACAGCATGAAACACGCACAATCATGGCGCAGCGTTATATTCCTGAAATCGCACTCGGTGATAAACGAATATTAGTCATTGACGGGAAAGCCGTTCCCTATGCTTTAGCTCGTATACCTAAACCTGGTGAAACGCGCGGTAATCTAGCTGCCGGCGGCACTGGGAAAACGCAACCGCTTTCAGCGCGCGACCAAGAAATCGTAGCATCTATCGGCCCCGAATTAGTAAGAAATGGCTTAATGTTCGTCGGATTGGATGTTATTGGTGATTATCTTACCGAAATCAATGTAACAAGCCCTACAGGAATACAGGAAATAGCCAAACAAAGCGGATTTGATGCCGCGGCAATGATGATCGACAGGATTGAAGTGATGGTGAGCAAAAGAAAGCAGGCTGATCATATACGATGATCAGCCTGCTTTTGGTTATTCTATTCTCTGCTATCTAACGATTCTAATACTAATGTAACGTAACGGCTTCCTTTTCTTCGCAAATCAGGTTTGCACAATAAGTTTCATGCACTCCATCTAAGAATTTCCACAAAGCATCACAAGCTTCTTCAGTCGCAATCAAAATCTCTTCCTGTTTTTCCGGTGTATCCGCAAAACGTTCTATCAATTCCCACTCGGCTTGCGAATGATATACATCCGCTTTTTGATGCACCGAGAAAAATTCATATTCATCCGGATTATTCATACCATAAAACTTCGCTAATCCATCAATTTTTACTGCAGCTACGTCAGGAACTTGGGATTCAAAAGCGTGTAACGCCGCCAAACCTGCATAAAAAGGACGATTGATACAAATATTTCTAAAAGTATTCACCAGATTTTGAGTCGTCGGCAACGCTGCAGCATTCGATAGTATTTTATCATTCGCACCCAAAGCAAAAGCGAATTTCTTCCATAATGCAGGGTGATTTTTGTCACCATGCTCTTCATCAATCAAGTTTCTAAGCACTTCCTGGCGCGCACTGATATCGCCACTGTTTGTTTCTGAGTGGATGTGCGGTGTATTAAAATGCACAGCACTTAAATAGGTTGGTTCAGCGAGTACATTATAAAAATATTGCTCCGCATAATGCCGTAGTTGTTCTTTTGTTAACTGACCTGCCGTCCAAGCAACATAAAATGGATGTTTCAGCAAATGTTTGTTGTTAATGATGGCATTTACTTTTTGCTTCAAAACAGTTGTGGTGGTCGTCATAAAAACTCCTTCTAAAACCGAAAAATATAAAAAACACGGTTATCATCGCTAAATAATATCCGCAAGTCAAATAAAGTGCAGTTAGCTATAACCTTGTTCATACTAGGATGAAGTTGTTGGATGATTCTTAATATATTCAATAATATCACCGACATTACGAAAATTTTTTACTTCGTCTCCATCAAAGCTGATTCCAAATTTTTCTTCTGCATCAAACAACAACTGAATGGTATCCATCGAATCGAAACCAAGTTCTGCAAATTGTGAGGCGGTGGTAATTTCGGAAGCATCTATGTTTTCAACTTTTGCACTAATAAACGCTAGTACTTGTGTTTCCAAATTTGTTGTATTCATAGTGAAGTAATACCTTGTTTAAAGATTAGTAAAAACGATGCTGACATTATTTCCGCCGAACCCGAATGCATTGCACATCGCCGTACCTACTTTTCTTTCTACAGCCTGATTGGCCGTATAATCAAGATCACAGTCGGAATCCGCTTCAACTAGATTAATCGTAGGATGAATCATCTGCGTACGCAATGTCTGAATGGCCGCAATGGCTCCGATTGCAGCAGAAGCACCAATGCTATGACCAATCATGGATTTAGTAGCACTGATCGAAAGCTTACCCGCATGCTTAGCAAACAGGTGTTTAATTGCACGTGTCTCGACCACATCTCCCAAGGGTGTTGACGTTGCATGCGCGTTAATATAATCGACGCTCTCTGGCTTTACGCTGGCATCATGAAGCGCCGCTTGCATTGCAGCCACCTGCCCCCCCATATCGGGTGCCACGATGTGCGTCGCATCGCAAGCACACCCGTAACCGGCAAGCCGCACATAAGTTTTGGCACCGCGACCTTCAGCGTTACTCTGTTTTTCAAGAATCAAAACACCAGCCCCCTCTCCCATAACAAATCCATCACGCCCTTTCGCAAAAGGACGCGAAGCACGCTGTGGCTGATCATTAAAACCTGTTGACAGCGCATGCAATGCTTCAAATCCTGTCATCGTCAAAGGCAAAACACAGGCTTCTGCACCACCCACGATAACAGCATCTGCCCTGCCTGAACGCAACAAATCAAGACCAATGCCAATTGCATTTGCACCGGACGAACAAGCTGTACTACACGTCAGATTAGTGCCTTTGAATCCGTATTTAGTCGCGATCCATGCACCAGCAGAATTTGCCATGATGCGCGGTACGGTAAAAGGAGGTATCGAACGATCTTGAAATCGACGTAGCGCTGAAGATTCGAATGTGGCAAACCCACCCATCCCGGAACCCAGAACAACCGCTATGCGATATGGAGAATAATTATCTAGACCACCAGCATCTTCAATGGCCTGATTAGCTGCGTGCAATGCAAGCTGTGTAAAACGGTCCGTCTGGTCAATATATTTGGGTGACAAAAACGATGCCGGATCAAACTGCTTCACCTCCCCCGCTATTTTGGAGTTTAACTTAGATGAATCAAATGATTGAACCATATCAATACCGCTGACACCATCGATAGCAGCATTCCAGAATTGTTCTACACCAGTGCCAATAGGTGACACAACGCCCATTCCGGTTACAACGACACGCATACGAGATTTAAACTGAAGATAAGATGATAAGGTAGGCCAAAGTCACAAAACAAACACATTACTATAGTACTTTTGAATATACTGAAAGTCCCATACGCTGTCAAACAAGGTTTGATATATAAGACTCCTATACAACCTGGCCTGCCAGTGCAATAACCAACTAAAATAGAGGTGGTTGAAAGACCATTGGAGCAAAAGATGCAGTGAATCGCCCCGGGGCGATTCAATCTGATTCATTGTCCCCAGATTGTAACCGCGTAAAGGTCTCGGAACGAATACGTTACAAAAAATATCAACATATTGAACATTTCAGCTACTCAATAACAAGCATCTTTATTATCTTCACTAATTATTCACACCTCTTATGCTAGTTTACCGCGCTACAAGCCGCGGTCAGGTCATGACTATCGTATAGCACGAAACAATTTCCTTATTAATCAGATCACAGCTAATATAAAACTAACAACATTTAATAACGCAAACATTATTCTTCTAATAAAAATATGTAGTTATAAAGGACGAATCATCTAATGGGGATACTCAGCACAATACTCGCAACGCCAGCAATAGGTATTCTGTTGTTGGCATTAATACCGAGTAATAACACAAATCAAATTCGCTTTACTGCAAACTTTACTGCTTTAGTTGTATTTCTGCTAAGCCTTTGGTTAGTTATTGATTACGATAAATTAGATGGTGGAATGCAATTTTATGAACATTTTATATTTAATCCTAAATTAAACACCGCTCTTGCATTAGGTGTTGACGGATTATCATTACCAATGATCGTATTAGCAGCATTACTAACACAAACAGCATTGCTTGCCTCTTTTAATATAGCATTAAATATTAAAAGCTATTATGTCAGTATTCTATTGCTTGAATTAGGAATTCTTGGCGTATTTCTTTCCCAAGATTGGTCATTGTTCTACATCTTCTGGGAATTGACACTCATTCCGCTATTCATATTGATCGCCCGCTGGGGCGGCACTCGCCGGAATGTGGCTAGTATCAACTTCGTGCTTTATACCATGGGTGGGTCTATTTTCATGTTGATCAGCCTGCTGGCCATCAGTCAGTATATGCCACCTCATGGCGGCACCTTGATGTCAGCAATGACGGTTGCCGCGCAAAGTATGCCCAGAGACGAGCAGGTATGGGTATTATTGGGTTTTTTGATTGGTTTTGGCGTCAAGATGCCTATTTTTCCCTTGCATGGCTGGTTGCCGTTGGCGCACGTGGAAGCACCGAGCCCAGTCAGTATTCTGCTTTCCGGTATTCTCCTCAAGATGGGTGCCTACGGCATGATCCGGGTTGTTGTGATGCTGCCTGAGGCCGCGCAGATATTGCAAACGCTACTGGTTACACTGGCATTGATAGGGATGATTTACGGCGGTGTTCTGGCATGGCGGCAAACGGACTTGAAAGCCATGGTCGCCTACTCTTCGGTCAGTCACATGGGGATCATCCTTCTGGATATCGCGACTTTAAATAAAACGGGGCTTATAGGCGCTGTGTTGCAGATGACCGCGCATGGCTTGGTGGCAGGGGCAATGTTTCTGCTGGTCGGTTTGCTGTATGAACGCACGCATACACGGAATATTTTGGATTACAGTTCTCTGGTAAGGGTCATGCCCCGCTTCGCCTTATTCATGACCATCACGTTATTCGCGGCCATGGGGTTGCCGGGCACCGTTGGTTTTATTGCCGAACTGCACGCCATCGTGGGTGGATTCCAGGAATGGGGAAATCTCATGATTTTACTCGGCGTCAGTATTCTGATTGGTGCAGCTTATGCCATGCGCACTATCGGTATGCTGTTCACCGGACCGGTAAAACCGCAAATGCGCGATATCGAGGATTTGAAATTATACGAACTGATCGCAGCTGGAATCCTAGTTGCAAGTATCGTGCTATTCGGTTTGTGGCCTGCTCCGCTGATTGATTTGTCCATGGCCACCGTGAATCAGATGAATAATATTATTAATCAAAGTATTCAATAGGAAGGATGCTACTATGACTTCTGAATTTCTTGATCTGCGTGAACATATCATTGAAACCATCGATCATCTGGATCATATTTTACCTGGACAACGTCCGCTGCATGAATTTGTGCATCACAACACAATTCATGGATTTCAGCATCTGCCATTTGAAGAAGCTTTGGCTAAATATGAAGAACTGACAGGGGTTTACGGATATCTGTCTGATGCGAAAAATCGCGAATTTTATCAGCGCGGCAGAACTACCGATGATGATTTGTCAGCGGCGTTTGCGCATGCCAAACATCTAAACGCCGAAGAGATTGTGTTCCAAACCGGCAACTTGAACATCAAACGCAAGGATATTTATCACATTGCACTGACGCATGAACTACCTGCGCTTTCGATCAGCCAGCTCAACTGGTTTATTGAGGAATTGAATGCACTGGATACCATCCAGCCGGATGTTCCCCAAGCGGCCCGCACCCGCATGCTCGCGGCCAATCCCGATCAGAATAAAGTGATCAGACAGCTGTGGCAAGAGATTCTCAGCAAACTGGGCATTGAACTGACTGATTTGCATCCGGAAAACATGCTGGATCTATCGGAAGAACAAGCCAAGGAATGGCTTGATAAAATCAAAACCAATCTGGCAAGCAACGAGAAGATTCCAATGCATCAGAAGATGAAAGCCGAAGCGGAAACCAAATTGGATGAATTGCTGGCGCAGATTGGCGACAAAATAACCATGCGCGGTTTTGTGATGGCTTTAAGCGGCATCGATACTCTTTATTCCATCCGCCCGCAAATCATCCGTATCTGTGCTTCTGTCATGGATGAAGGCGTCGCCGCTTGGCAATTGCCCGGACGCAGCCAGCTGGGATTATATGCCGCCTGGCGTTCAACCGTGCAATATGATGTAAACCCTTTCTTGCATGATCTGCCGGATTGGCAGCATATCGTAACCGAAACGCCCGAAGATCCGGTCGATTGCATCATCATGCAGCTGACCGAATTGGAAATTCCACAGAATAAATGGGAAGGTTATATTCAGCATCTGGCGCTTGAGCTGCCTGGCTGGTCCGGAATGATCAACTGGCGTCAGCACAACCCCGAATATGAGACGAAAAATAATGCCAGGTTACATTTAGCGGATTATCTCGCCATCCGCTTGACACTGGACCGGTTGTGGCTAAACCAAACCTGCAAGGATAACTGGAAAATAGAAGCCCGATTAGGCACCTTGCAGTATTACTTCCGCAAGAATTTATCGGAATTCATCGTCAGGAAGAAATTATATGGCGGCGAGCTGCCGGAGTATCTGACGCACCTTGCCAAGGATCTGATCATGCGCGCGGGATCGGAGCGCCAGAAACGGGAAGAATGGCAGGCACTGGCTGATTTGACATGGACATGGCAATTCAGTCCGCTGGTCGAGAATAATCTTGAGCACACTGCTTTCAATAGCGGCTGGCGGTTATTCCGCTTATGCCAGCACTTGGGGCTCACCGCAGAAGACATCCGGGACATGGAAAAACGCGACTTGTCAAAGATGCTTACCATCCTGGATGAATTCACCGCACCGGAACGCAGTAAAATATGGCTGTATGCATACGAATATCATTACCGGGAAGATTTCTTCCATGTGCTACGCACCAATGTTCATCGCGGCCGCTGGGCTAAGCGAATTCAGCGTCCGCAGGCACAGATCGTTACCTGCATGGATGATCGCGAAGAAAGTTTGCGCCGCCAGCTGGAAGAAATCAATCCGGCAATAGAAACATTAGGCGCGGCCGGTTTTTTTGGTACCCCGATGAACTATAAGGGAATTGACGACACCGTGAGAAAAATGCAGTGTCCTGTCGTTGTAACGCCGTCACATAATGTTGATGAAATACCCAGAAAAGGAACCGAACACGTCTTACAGGAACACACAATAGGATACCGTTTTTATAAAAAACTGGCCTATTTGATGAATCAATCACTACGGCGCAGCCTGCTTTTCTCGCACGCGGTAATTGATACACTGGCACCCATCGTGTTCGTCGGTTTATTGGGCAGAATATTTTGGCCTAAATATTATGTCGCAGTAAATAATCTATTGCGTCAAAGCATCGAAAAACCGGTGCCTACTCAGTTGATGTTTACTGCTCCGGCAACGGATTCAGTTGCAACACCCGAGCAACCTCGGTTGGGTTTTACGGATCAAGAACAAGCTGACAAGCTTTCGGTATTTATGCGCACCACCGGTTTATCTTATGGTTTTGCTCCCATTGTCTGTTTGATTGGCCATGGCTCAACCAATCAAAATAATCCGCATGCATTTGGCTACAATTGCGGCGCATGTAGCGGCAAACGGGGCGGTCCCAATGCACGGCTGTTCGCCGCCATGGCAAACCGTCCGGAAGTCAGAACACTGCTTAAGGAACGGGGAATCAATATTCCTGGCGACACTTGGTTTGTCGGTGCTGAACACGATACATGCAGTGATGAGTTTTTCTGGTTTGATCTTGAGGATGTTCCTCAAAACAAGCTACCCGCTTTTGAAGCATTCAGAAACGACTTGATAAAAGCAAGCAAAGTCTCGGCACATGAACGTTGCCGTCGTTTCGCATCGGCCAACAATCCCAAAACACCGGAAGAAGGTAAGGAACACGTGTATTTACGCGCAAATGATTTCTCTCAAGCCTTCCCGGAATATAACCATGCCACGATTGCCGCGGCAATTGTCGGACGGCGTTCGGTATCGCAAGGAACATTTCTGGACCGGCGCGTTTTTCTTATTTCCTATGATCCGACACAGGATGCGGATGGTAAATTACTGGAAAATTTGCTGTTGGCAGTGGGTCCCGTCGGTGCCGGCATCAACCTGGAATATTACTTCTCCACAATAAATAACGATCATTTCGGCTCCGGTTCCAAGGTCACGCACAATATTACCGGTATGTTCGGGGTGATAGAAGGCGCCAGCAGCGACTTGCGCACCGGTTTGACCAAACAAATGGTGGAAATTCACGAACCGTTGCGCCTGCAAGTTCTGGTTGAAGCGAAGACCGAGATACTCGGACAAATTTATGAGCGCCAGGCCAGTATCCGGGAACTGGTGGGCGGTGGCTGGATTTTGCTCGGTGCAATTGATCCCGATAGCGGTGAAATATCGGTTTTTGAACGCGGTGTCGGATTCGTTCCCTGGCAAGCTGAAAAAAGGGAAATATCAGAACTTGAATCATCAGTTGCTTATTATCAGCATATCAACGTGCCATTGCCGCCCGTTCTGATCAAGCAAACTCATAGAACAGGAGTCTAGAATGGATTTTCTGGTCGTTTTTATTCCATTATTGCCATTCATTGCCGCCGCAATCATCGGTTTTGGTAACTTGTTCAACCGTATTGACGGTGTGCAAAGCGAGCGGATAACAGCAGTTATCGCCAAAAGTGCCATTACCTTATCATGCTTGCTGGCGATTGCTTTACTTGCAGCTAATCTTATGGCGATGAACTCCGGTATTTTTATTGTGGGGCAATGGCTTAGCAGCGGAAATCTTAGCATTGAACTGAATTTCATTACCACTGGATTCAGTGTCGTTGTCGCCGCGCTATTTTCAATAATTCTTACCGTCATTACTCACTTCTCAATGAACTATATTCATAGCGAAGCCGGATTTCATCGGTTTTATTTCGTTCTGAGCTTATTTTCATCGGGCATGCTTCTTCTGATATTGTCAGGCAATGCCACCGGTACGTTCATTGGCTGGGAAATTGCCGGATTATGTTCCTATTTGCTCATTTCTTTCGCTTATGACCGTCCGGTTGCTGCCATTAATGCAACTCGGGTCTTTGTAACCAACCGGATTGGCGACGCCGGTTTCATCCTTGGAATCGTGCTTTCTTTCTACTTCGTCGGAACCATCAATTGGGTAAATTTAAATGAAGTCGCTGGAACGCTGGCAACGCCGACAGTCACAGTAATCAGTTTGGGATTCGTCATTGCGGCAATCGCCAAATCGGCGCAGCTGCCGTTTACCCCATGGCTGGCTCGAGCGATGGAAGGCCCTACGCCCTCCAGTGCCGTATTTTATGGCGCGGTGATGATACATTCAGGCGTTTTCCTGGTAATTCTACTGCAACCTCTGATTGAGCGAGCACCGCTTGTAATGGGTCTGCTGGTCGTCACCGGATTATTTACAGCTATTTATAGTTTTATCGTTGGATTAACGCAAACCGATGTTAAAAGCTCTTTATGCTTTGCGATATCAGGACAATTGGGCCTCATGTTCCTGGAGTGCGGCCTGGGTCTGTGGGAATTGGCTAGCTGGCATCTGTGTGCTCACGCCATTGTCAGATGCTATCAAGTATTAACGGCACCCTCACTACTATTTTATGTGCAACGCAACCCCATGAAAATGGTGACACCTTATATTGCCAATAAACGCTGGCTATATATCGCATCATTGCAACGCTTTTGGCTGGATCCCATTGCTGACAGATCACTAGTCAGACCGATCAATGGATTGGGTTATGATCTCGACCAGTTTGATAAAAACATCATTGATCGCGCCATAGGTGAGCCAGTTTCAATAAACTATACCATTTCATCGTTGAGGCAATTGGAAAAGAATTTCGACGAAAAGGCCCAGCGTGGAATACAGGTCGAATTCGTTCGCGGCAGTGGGATGATAGGAAAATTATTTGAATGGGTAGCAAACATGATGAGCTGGTTCGAGGGTCGCCTGGTGCTGCGTGGCATCGGCATGGATATGGTGGATATCGGCAGTAAGCTCGGTCAGGCCGCGAATACTTTTGAGCAGCTGATTCTCAAGCCGCGTTATCTGGTTCTATTTGTATTCATTGTGTTAATGATTGCTGCTTCAATTTGAGGTTTAAATGGATATTATAAATGTTATCTTGTGGTCTGAAACAGTGGCTTTTCCTCTACTATCCTTACTAGTATTGGTTCCGCTAGCAACCATGGTACTTGTGTTACGAACATCCTCTCCGACCCTAGCTTCACACCTTGGATTTGCCGGAACGATACTGACATTTCTACTATGCTTGTATCTCCTCTCGGTTTTTGATGTTGATCGCCCGGGCATTCAATTATTTGAGCAATTCCACTATCTGGGTCTAACTTACAGCGTCGGTGTCGATGGGACCAGTATTCTATTTATACTACTCACCTCCATCCTGGGGCTGCTGGCGCTTATTTACAACCTGACAGCCCGGCATGCGTCGGATCGTATTCATATTGCCGCTTTATTGGGTTATGAAGCAATCCTGATCGGTGCCTTTTCCGCCATGAACGCACTGCAATTCTGGCTCTGGTGTTTTCTTGAATTAGTACCTGTCGTTTTGCTGACACTCCGGGCAGGTTCGGGTCAAAATCGGCGCTGGGTGGTTGCGCTATTATTACAGCACTGGGGCAGCGGTCTGTTAATGGTATTGACAGGATTTTTAATGCTGGGATTCGGCGTCATGCTATCAACCGATACTTTATCATTTGATTGGCTGACACTTAAGGACAGCAACGTCAAACTCGAATATGCCACATTAATTTTCTTTCTGCTTTTTTTTGGGTTCGCTATTCGCATGCCGTTATTCCCATTTCATGGATGGCTGCCAGTATTGGCTGAACAGGGCACTGTCGCCAGCGTGGGAATTTTTCTTGTTGGCCTAAAATTAGGCATCTATGCAGCAATGCGTTTTTTAATCCCCCTCCTTCCAGAAGTTGCGCAACAGTGGGCATGGTTTGTGATGACGCTATGCCTGATCGGTATCTTCTATGGTGCGTTGCTGGCTCTAATGCAGATTAATATGCGCCGATTATTGGCCTTTGCCATCATTAGCCAGACTGGGTTGATCGTTATTGGCTTATTTGATTTCAATACTTATGGCATGGAAGGAAGCATTCTCTTGTCCATTTCCTATGGATTGGCAACTGCTGGCATGTTGTTCAGCCTGGGCATGATTTATAAACGTACGCATACTGCTTATATTCCACGCTTGGGCGGGATATTTGACGTAAATGCCGCCATTGCTTTTTTGTTCGTTATCTGCGCGTTAAGTACGATGGTAATGCCGGGAACACCTGGATTCGATGGCATTCATTTGCTGCTCGATGGCACGATCCGAAGCCAGGGATGGCTCGTTGCCATTGCAATTTTACTGGGAAACGTTCTGGCGGTCGGATTGCTACTCCGTGCTTTTCAACAAATATTTATTGCTACTCCCAAACGTTTCCAAGGGCCCTATGTTAATACGCATTACACAAGCTCTCAACCATCGCCCAGAAACGAATGGATTATCACAATCGCTATCTGTGGTTTACTTATTTCAGCCGGACTTAATAGTTCGCCATGGCTACAAATCATAGACCAAAATATTAATTCTACCACCAGTCAAAACTCTCATTCTCGTGTAGAAGCCCTCCATCCGGACAAGCAGTTGACGACTACACAGTATATTAATTCAAAGGATAATTAGAATGATTGAAGCTGATTTCCCACTTTTAAGCCTTACTATCTTTATCCCTTTGTTGGGGGCCATATTAGTTGGTTCAATACATAATATTAAGCTCGCAAAACAAGTTGCTTTATTTATTGTATTCCTATCTCTTCTGCTAACACTCTACGTTCTTATTTTATTTGACGCTGAGAAAGACGGTTTCCAATTGGTTGAGCGTTATGATTGGATATCGGTTTTAAATATTGAATATCTAATTGGTGTCGATGGTATTTCAGTATTATTTCTACCAGCAACTGCATTGCTAACTTTGACAACTATGCTTGCTGCATGGAACACGGTTTCCCATTCTTCGCGCTTCCACTTTTCTTTGCTATTAGCATTAGAAGCTGTAAGTATTGGGATATTTTGTGCATTAGATACTGTTTTATTTTTCTTATTTTGGGAACTTACTTTACCACCGTTCTTTTTCTTGATTGGATTATGGGGTATTGGTTCGCATCGACGTAGTGCTGCTATGAAATACATACTATTTATGCTATCTGGCGGTGTCACATTATTGCTAGCAATTATCATACTTGCGACAAACCACGCTACACAAACTGGGGGTCAGATCCCGGATGATTTAACTTTTAGCTTACCTGTTTTGTTGAGCACCCCATTACCGCATGATTTGCAAGAACTTGTCTTTCTGTTGTTGCTATTCGGCTTTGCCGTAAAATCACCATTAGTCCCATTACATACTTGGTTGCCAACCGTTGCTATGGAAGGGCCAACGCACATTGTTGCCATTCTGGTAGGCTTAAAGTTAGGTATTTATGGTATTTTGCGTTTTGCGATGCCATTAGCACCCATGGCAGCAATAGAATTTAGCTGGATCTTAAGTGTAATCGGGGCATTCACATTGATTTATGGAGCTTTAATTGCGCTGCAACAAACAAATTTACGTCGCTTGCTTGCCTATGCAAGTATCAGCCATGTTGGATTAGTGATGGTTGGCATTGCATCATTAACCATACAAGGATTTCAAGGAGCAATTTTTCAATTGCTCAATTTCACCCTTGTTGCAAGTTCACTCATGCTGATCGCTGGCTTTATACAGCATCGACTCGGAAGCACTGAGGCCATACATTTAGGTGGACTCGCCAAAGTTATGCCAAAGCTAACGGCCTTTTATTTTCTGTTTGCACTAGCCAGCATTGGAGTTCCTGGAACCAGCGGCTTCCCAGCAGAATTACTTATGATTATCGGTGCAATAAGTGCACATTCGATTCTAGGAGTCGCCGCATTATCTGGAGCCATTCTTGGTGCTGCCTATATGCTCTCGTACATTCGCCGCGCTTTCTTAGGGCCAATAGCTCAAAGCGCTGTCAAGCAAGTAATTGACATACAGCCAAGAGAAATGATCTTACTACTCATTCCTGCGCTGCTAATATTAGGTTTCGGTTTTTATCCAGATTACATTTTTAATATAAACCAAATTGCTTCAAAAGAGTGGTTGTCTCGATTAACCATAATAAGTCCCTAGATTTAAACCCAGTATGTGTTAAATATAATAATGAAAAACTCAAACACTGGGATTGATTATTTACTTAATTTAAATTTAAAACATTCCCGGGCTTTTATGGATTTAGCGACAGAACGTCGTAGGTATAGAGGTGAGCATCCAACTGAAATAGCTGCTCTTAAATGCATGGATGGCAGGCTACACTTACCAGTTATGACGCAAACCGCTCTCGGGATTATTCAACCCTTCCGTAATCTTGGAGGTATTTTTGATTTAGGCTGGCCTTTTTTCCAAGTAGCTATGGATCAATGGATAGAATATTCTATAAATCGTGGCAGACACTGCTTGATCTTTGTAACTTATCACTTTGCTCGTGGGGATACGCATCGTGGCTGTAGAGGATTTCATTACGATACTGAAGCCGCCAAAGCTGCATCTATAAAATTAAAGAATCAATTTGACTCTGTTTATGGTAAAGCTGGCGCGGTATTTCCTATTGTCTGTGGAATTGAAACTGACTTAGATGCTCTGATTCTGCATGGAGAAGATGGTCGTTCCGTTGATCTCACCAATATAAAAGAGTCGTCACAACCCGAACTGGAAGAAACGCTTCGCTCGCTTTATCCATCAATGCCAGAACGAGTTATTCGAGATCTTCTTCCGTTAGTACGTGGAAATATCAAGCACATCGCTGAGATTCGTGCAGCAAATAGACCAATCGAAGAAGCTGAGCACAAAGAATGGGTAATAGGAGTGGGACGAGGTTTTGACTGGTTACATGTTATTAACACAGCTTTTATTGTAGGACCTTTTGACCCTAATCTATCAGTTACCATTGAGACTGCTGCTAAACTTCTAAAAAACAACATTGACGAAGGACGCATTGAATCCAATGGGGTAGTACTTTTGACCTCAGGAGTATATAGAGATCAAGCAGGCCCCGAATATCATTTATCAAAAGAAAAGGCAATGTTCCTCAGTAAATTTGCATTGAATATCATAAAAGATAAAGTTCCTGATTTGGCTCCTCATTTACAGATACTGACTGGATGCACTAATGTAAATACCAGAAAACTTGAGGTAATAGAGCGAGTTGGGTAAAGACAAAATTGGTCAATTA
>ERZ1292625.1073-Hain-H41-01um-R1-1073-length-35601-cov-7_pt1 | contig 22607 bp, 21 predicted proteins | sample MGYA00564400_ERZ1292625 | MGnify/ENA primary metagenome ERZ1292625 (study PRJEB36523, sample SAMEA6512639) | groundwater metagenome | collected 2019-01-08 | study: AquaDiva: Metagenomics assemblies of 32 groundwater samples
GCCGGGAGACAGGCACTCAGGAGGATCAGGAGCATGCGCACGACGGCACCTCGCGCGATGAGCGTAGCACGGGGCGGCCTCGTGACCGCGCCGCTAAAAAAGGCACCGAAATAGCTTGACGGCTATTAGCGCCGCGCTTATACTTTCTGTGTCAGGCCGGATCCCCCGACACCGACACCGACACCGGAGCACACCATGACCCTCGCCGACATCATCGACAACCGCGCCTCGCTGTACGACGCCGGCAACACCGCTGGCGACGGTTACGACCCCACCGCCGACATCGCCGACGCCTCCAGCCCCGTGCATGCCGCCGAGACCACCGACGACGTGTCGGTCTACCACGTCGGCGATGTGGCGATCCTCGTCGCCACCGACGGCAGCGGCGACGACGTCTCCCGCTGGGGCGTCGCTGTCGTGGTGGCGTCGTGACCCCCGCCGCTCGCCGCATGGCCGCCCTGTTCCCGCGGGAAGCCCGGGAGGGATCGATCTTCTACGGCTGGGGCCTCGGCCCGAGCGCCGGCCCGGCCCGGTACGGCTGGTGGTGCCGCTGGCCCTCGGGCCGCCTGGACTACCTCGCCGCAACCGCTGGCGAGCGGGGTGAGGCCATCGAGGCGCTCCGCCACGCTCGGGCCACCGAGCGCGACGAGATCCTCGCGTTCATCCGGCGCATCATGGTGGCCGGATGAGCGCCCCCGCCGCCGCCATGACCCCCACCCTCGCCGCCCCCTGGCGCGCGCGCATCCTCGCGCTCGGGCCGAGCGTGGAGTTCGTCTCCTGGATCGACGGACTCCCCCCCGAGACGACCTACACCGCCGCGTGGATCGCCTGTCCTCGGGGGGACTGGATGCTGTGGCTTATCGCCCGGTGCGAGCCCATCCGCTCGTCCGCTGCATGGAGCGACGCCCGCCGGCCGCTCGTGCTCGCCTCCGTGGACTGCGCCCGCTTGGCGCTGCCGGCCTTCGAGGCCCGCTACCCGGGCGACGACCGGCCGCGTCGCTGCCTCGACACGACTGCCGCCTGGGTCGCCAGCGAGGCCACGCAGAAGGGCGTTGAGCGGGCCCAGAGTGGAGCCTGGGCCGCCTACATCGGCGTCTACTCCGCCGACGCCGCCGCCTCCGCGGCCGCCGCCTGGGCCGCCGACGCCGCCTACGCATCCTCCGCCGCCGCCGCCTACGTCGCCGCCGACGCCGCCGCCGCCGACGCCGCCGCCGCCGACGCCGCCTACGTCGATGCTGCCGCCTGGGCCGCCGCCGCCGCCGCCATCGTCCGCGCCCGCTTCCCCGCGCCCCCGGAGCTGCCGGACGACGCCGGAGGCGCCTCGTGAGCCCCGTCGCCGTCGCCGCCGCCGAGCGCGACCGCCAGGACGCGATGGCGGCGGCTTGGCGCAACTACGATGCCGCGATGGAGGCGGCCCGGTGCGCCCGCCAGGACGCGACGGCGGCGGCCGGGCGCGCCCTCCGGGATGCGGTGGGGGCGGCCTGGCGCGACTACGCAGCCGCTCTCGCCGCGCTCGACGCTCTCGCCGGCGGAGGTGCCTCGTGAGCCGCCCGCTCCGGCTCGCCGGGGGCCGCCCACGCCGCTCCCCATCCGGGGAGCGGGCGGACGTCTCCGTGACCGTCAGATTCACGCCGACGGAGTACTCCGCGGTGCTCGACGCAGCACGCGCGGCCGGGCTCGTCGCATCCCGCTACGTGCTAGCAGCGGCGCTGGCGAGCGTGACTCCGTCCCCACCGACACCGGAGCTCCCATGACCCCCGCCCCCGCCCCCTGGCGTGATCGCATCCTCACGCTCGGGCCGAGCGTGGAGCTCGTTGCGTGGCTCGCCAGCCTCCCCCCCGAGACGACCTACACCGACGCGTGGGCCGCCTGTCCTCGGGGGGACTGGATGCTGTGGCTTATCGCCCGGTGCGAGCCCGTCCGGTCGTCCGCGGCGTGGAGCGACGAGCGTAAGCCGCTCGTGCTCGCCTCCGTGGACTGCGCCCGCTTGGCGCTACCGGCCTTCGAGGCCCGCTACCCGGGCGACGACCGGCCGCGTCGCTGCCTCGACACGACCGCGGCGTGGTGCCGCGGCGAGACCGCGCGGAAGGGCGTTGAGCGGGCCCGGCGTGGAGCCTGGGCCGCCGCCGTCTACGCCGACGCCGACGCCGCCTACGCCTATGCCGCCTACGCCTACGCCGCCGCCTACGCCGCCGACGCCGCCGACGCCGCCGACGCCGCCGCCTCCGCCTCCGCCGCCGCCTCCGCCTCCGCCTCCGCCTCCGCCTGGGCCGCCGCCTCCGACGCCGCCGACGCCGCCTACGACGGCGCCCGCGCCCGCGTGCTCCGCGAGTGCGCCGACATCGTCCGCGACCGATTCCCCGCGGCACCGGATCTGCCGTGAGCCCCACGTAGCCCGTACACACACGGGTCGCGCCGCTACCTCGTCGGCTCTGGCGTCGCCCGACGCGGACGCGTGACGACGTAAACGGCCGGGTCGCGCGCGCGGCACGGCTCGCACGCGGCGAGGAGCCGATCGTAGCGCGCTACCAGTGCAGCGTACTCGGGCGGGGGTTCACGGAGCGGGAGGGGAAGCGACATCGGGCACCTCGGAGGGGGGAAGGGACGGCGCGGGCTCCGCGGGCTCCGCCGACAGGAGCACGGCGAGAGCCGCCGACATGCGCTCGCTGCCGAGCGCCCCGGCCAGCGTGCCGCCCCCGCCGCACAGCGGCACGAGGATCGCCGCGAGCGCGACGATTCGCCGCACCGTCAGCCAGTCGGTGAGCGCCGCTACGAAGCTAACGCGAGCGGCCTTACGATGCACCTCCGCGGCGGACAGGTCCGCGGCAGCATCGGCAGCCGCGCGCGTTTGCGCGGAGAAGAAGCCTGAGACCGGCACAAGCGCGGCCTCGATCGCCAGGAGTCGCGCCTCACGATTCGAGGCGCTTTGCTCCAGGGCCGCGACGGACCCCGCGAGCCGCCCCATCAGCTCGGCGTGCTCGCGCATCGCCGAGAGCATCGCGTGGTAGTCGGCGTCAGAGGGCATCATGTCTCCTAGCGTCCGGCGTCACAACGCGGCGTAGAACGGTAGACATTCGCCCTCCAAGCCGTAGACAGTGAGCGTTTTCGAGGCCGACACGATCGGACAGTGCCACACAACATGCCGGAGATCCAGCGTGGCGGTCGGGACATTCAGCGTCGTCGAGACGATCGCGCCTACGGTCGCCGCCGTGAGGTCGGTCACCCGCGCCTGCCAGGTCACGCCCGCGTCGTCGGTCCACCACTCGCACAGGTACAGGCTCCCGGCCACGACGGCGATCCCGGCGTCCACGGCGTTGACGACGCCGTCGTAGGTCACGAGTTGCCAGTTCGGCCCGATCGCGGAGGAGTAGCGCAGTCCCGCCGTGTGGGTGTTCGGCGTGTCGGAGTTCGGTTTGCCGGTGCTGTTTTGCGAGACGCACCAGAACCGAACATCGGCGACGCTCGCTCCTGCCCGGACGAGCGCGCAGCCGTAGGGGCTCCATCGGGCCTGATGGTTCTGGGCGCCCTGGAGCGAGCCGACCGTCCCCGCGACCGCGCTTGAAAGCTGGCGCGCGGGCCCGGTCGCATCCGTCCCGTCCACGGAGCCAGCCACCGTCGGGTTTGCGGTGCCTTCTCCATAGCCAACGCCCGCATTTTCAAAATACCAGTTCCACCGCTTTGCGGGGAGCGCGCGGCCCGCTCCCTGCCACGCGACCGCCGAGGCCCGGCTGTACCCCGGCGCCCACCCGTGCGGTCCGCGAGTGGGCGTGGCGAGCCCGCCGATGCCCTGCGCCGGGTCGCCAAAAGGCACCGCCTCCGGCACGCCCGCACCCGCCGTGGTGCGGCCGATCACGGTGTCCGTCGCGAGGTTCGCGAGCTTCGCGAGCGACACGACGCCCGCCGCGATCGTCGTCGCGTTGCTGTCCGCCGCCGCCGTCACGTCGCCAGTGAGCGCTGCCCGCTTCGCCTTCGCCTGCCCGGCCGTCGCGAGATCCCACGTCACCGACGCGGTGTCGGTCACCACGCGCTCGGCCGTGAGTGTCGCGTCCGCCGCGCCCACGAGGTACTCCGCTGTCGTCGGAGCGCCGGAGCCGCCGCCGACGGCGGGCATCCCCGGATGCGCCCCGAACGTCTGCGCCTTGACGCGCTCGTCGGATTCGCTGGGGGGAGAACCGTCGCGAGACATGACTATACGATCCGGCTACAGAACCCGCCGATGTTGATGGCGTTCGCCGTACCTGAAAATGCCCTGATCACAAGACCATTTTGAAGTACCTCGCCAGAGCAGAGGAGCGTTCTTCCCGAGTTCGCAGGGAGCGAGTAGGTGTTGACCAGATGATCGGCTGGAGCCCCCACGCCGCCCCACTCGATCGTGAGCGTGGCCGGTGCCGCCGTCACGTTCGCGGCCCAGAGGTACACCTCGTCGTAGGCGGCTGTCCCTGCGACCGCGGTGTGGATGAGCGTTCCGGGCGTAGCGACGGCGACGACGGGGATCTGCCGGCCGTTGGTGGAGCCGCTGAGGAGGGTGCGAGAGTAGGTCGCCATGGGTCAACCTCCGAAGATGCGGCCAGCGAGGATGGTTTGGCTGTCGTCCGGGCCCGGTACCGGCATCGACGGATGTGGAAGGAGCGAGCGGACTTCGAGGATCGGAGTGGGCGGTGCGGGCATCGCGGGATGCTGGCCGAACACGAGGCCCATCGCAGGAACCGCATCGCCGGGGGCTGCGTCGGTCGCGCCGGAGCCGAGTCGGCGGAGGCCGAACATGCCGGCGGGCAGGTTCGCCCACCGTTGAAGGAATCGGGCGGCGATGCCTTCGATTTGCCGCGCCTCCACATCAACTCCACATGTAGACGCTGACGACATCTCCGTCCGCGAGGTCGCCGCCCCCACCGGCGAGGGTGAGCGTGAAGGTGCTGCCGGAGAGAGCCACGGTATCGGTTCCGGTTCCCTTCGCGACCCCACCGGTCGTTCGCGCGCCGACGAGGTAGCCGGCAACGGTGAAGTTGACATCGAACCGGTGGGTACCGTCGGTGATCATCGCGGTGGTGACGGTGAACTGCGTGTGCGCCACGCGGGCGGTGCTCGTCGTCCGGCCGCCCCCGAGGTTGAGGTTCGTCATCGACCACGCGACCACCGCGGTCAGCGCATCCGAGAGCGCGATCGAGGGGGAGGAGGCCACGGGCGTTCCGCCCGGGGAAAGCGCGGGGCGGATCACGAGGTCGGTCCCGGCGGCGACGGCGACGACATTTTCCACGCCACGCGAGAGCGCCGCGGTCACGCCGTCGATCAGGAACAGGGACGGATGCGGGGTCGCAACGGTGTTGTTGATGGCGGCGATGAGACTGGTGAGCGTATTCGCGGCAGCACCGCCGATAACGACGCCCTTCCGTGTATCGACGCCGACGTTTGCGTTGACGGCGGTGTTGACGAACTCGTACACGTCCGCGCCGATCGTGAGCGTGTTCGTGTCGGTCGGGTTGACGCTGAGGTCGATCCGAGCGGACGGGATTACCCCATCTTCGAGGAGGGTGATCCCATCGACGCCGTAGGCTGGGCCGGGCATCTTTGCCTACCCGGCCAGGTGGTCACGCCAGTAGAGGCGCGCTTGATCGAGGGTTGCGGTCCCGGCGTTGGTCTTGATCCAGAGGTAGATCGTACCCGTCACGGAATTGTCGTTCATGGACGGCCACACGTCCAGGCCGGTCGCGCCGCCGATAGTCGCAGCGGTGGTGATTCCCCGGACGAGCGTGATTGTGGCCTCGGACGAGGCCGGGACATCCCCTGCGGCGTCCCAGGTCAAGTAGACCGTGACGGTCGCCACGGTCGCCACGGTCTCGGTGAGGCGGACTTCGAGGTGGGACCAGTACCCGCCCTGGGGCTTGGCCTTCGCGTTCTCGTCCACAGCGGTTGAGCCGCTGAGGGCGACGACGCGGGCGAGCGCGTAGGCCGTGGTCTGACCCGCGACGGCCGCCGCGTTGCAGATGAAGCCTTGGGCGGGGGCCATGCCCTATGCCTCGGCCATCTTGCTGGGCGCTTCCCACTTCTCCAGCACGGCGGCGGTCTCGAAGTTCGCCTCGCCCCGCCCCGTGCAGGGCGCCTCGACGTACTCGGTGTTCCCCTTCTTCACCCAGGTACACGAGTAGGTCGTATCGCCGCCGAGGACGATGGTGGTGTTCACCGCGTCGGCGGTGCGCGTCCAGTCGGCCAGCACCCTGTTCGCGGCGTCCACGCGCGCCTGCTGGGCGGCGACCTGCGAGCGCGTGGGCACCCGATCGGAACCGCGCGCGCGTACGTTGTAGAGCAGGCGTTCCAGCACCACGACGACATCGTGGAAGCGCACGTCGTCGCCGTCCTCGATCCCGAACTGGTCCTGGTAGGCGAGGTCGGCGTTGACCTTGAGGTCGAGGGTGAAGGCTCGGGACATCGGGGCTCCTGGTTCGCTCAGCCTATCACGCGATGGTGATGCCGCCGACGGTGGAGGTGACGGCCCGAACGAGGTAGAGCGCGGTGCTGATCGAGATGATCTCGATGGTGTCACCCAGCGCCGCCGTGCCAGTCACGAACGACAGCGTGGCGCCGGTCGCGGGGATCACGCTGGTCACGTCGTTGACAATGGTGCCGACGAAGGTGGCGGCCGCGGCCGCAACGGTGATGGTGACGGTGTTCGCGCCGGCACCGGTCAGGTAGAACGTGTAGCGGCAACCGGGGCCGCTGGTCGGAGACGGGAGGTCGATGTCATAGGCCGCGCCCTGCGAGACCGAGAAGATGCCGCCCGAATCGCGGAGGGTCAGGATCGTGGTACCCACAATGGCACCGTTGGTCACGCCTGCCGTGCGGAGGCCGGTGATGGCGACCGAGCCAGGGACGCCCGTGCCCGTCGGTGCGCCCGGGGTGATGGTGATGTTTCCGCCGTTGGCGTTGCCACCCGTGCCAGCCGCCCCGGCCGCGATGGCGAGCGAACCGCCAACGCCGCCCGTCGTGCCACCGTTCCCGCCCGCGCCGCCCGTGATGTTGACCGCCGCGCCCGCGCCGCCCACTCCAGCGCCAGTGGCGGCGCCGCCCGCGCCGCCGGTGAGTGCCACCGTGCCCGCCGCGCCGCCGGTGCCGGTCGCCGTGGTGCCACCAGCCCGCGACTGGACGGTGACCGCGCCCGAGGCCCCGCCAACGGTGCCACCCGTGGAGTTGGAGCCGAGGCCGGACTGCACCGTGATGGTGCCCGAGGCCGACGTGGACTCCGCCGTCGTCACGCCCGAGGCGAGAGTCACGTTGCCGGAGAGGCCGGAGGTCGCGCCGCCGGCGCCCGAGGTGAGCGAGAGATCGCCGCCCGCGCCGGTCGCGCCGCCCTGGCCGCCGCCGACAGTGTGAGCGCCGCCGGCCGCGCTGCCGGAACCCGCACCGCCGGTCCAGGACACTGCGCCGCCCGCGCCACCGGTGCCACCGGCCGTCGTGCCGCCCGCGCCGCCAGTGCCACTGATGGCCGCGCCCGCGCCGCCGTTGCCGGTGCCCGCCGTGGCGGCGCCGCCCGCGCCGCCGGAGAAGATGATGCCACCAGCCGCGCCGGCGTTGTTGGCGCCGTTCGACGCGGTGTTGCCGCCCGCTCCGGAGGTCAGGGTGATGGTCGAGCCCGCGCCGCCCGCCGCGTTGCCGGTGCCGGTCTTGGCGCCGCCCACGCCGCCCGTGATGGCGAGTGCGCCACCGGCGCCGCCCGGGTCCGTGCCCGCGGCCGCGCCACCGGCGCCCGACAGGAAGGTGGCCGCACCGCCGACGCCGCCCTGGGCGCCCGCCGTCGAGGTGGCCGCGCCGGCGGCGCCCGCGCCGATGGTCATGGCGCCACCGGCGCCCGCGTCCACGGTGCCGGCGGCAGCCGACCCGGCGCTACCCGCGCCAGAGAGGAAGGAGACGAGGCCGCCCGCGCGGGCCACCGTCGCCGTGCCGCCCGCTGACGCGGCGCGGAGGAACAGATCCTGGCCCGCCGTGTCGGTCGCGGCCGCGAAGGTCGGGGCGCTCCCGGCGAGGGCAAGCCCCGCGACGCCGCCGAGGGCAATCCCCAGCACGTTGGCCGCGCTGCGGTACAGCCCGGTGTCGGGGTCGGCGCTGAACGTGAACGAGGGCGCCGCCGCCGTACCGTTCGGGGCTGCGATCACGCCCGTCGTGGTCCACGTCCCGGTGACGGTGAACCCGGCGGCATCGGCGTTGATGAACGCCGACATATCGCGGTTGTAGATGCGCGCGTTGGTGTCGAGGCGCAGACCGCCTTCGGTGATCTGGTCCAGAGGAAGGATGACGGCCACGGGTCACTCCAGTTCGACCCGGAGGGTATCACGTAAACCGACTGGCGAGCCACAAATGCGACCACCGGGTCAGTAAGGCTCCGACCGCTCCTGCAACCGGGCCGCAGCTTCCGCTTCCCGCGCGCTCTTCTTCGACAGATCGTCGAGGCGCAGTACCCGGGTCGGGACGCGCACGGACTTGATGGCGAACAGGCCGCCCAGTTCCTCGCTTTCCTTCATTCCGACGCGTCGCTCCTCGACATCGGGTGCGGCGGACGGCGCGTAGGAGCGGTCTGGATACGGGTTGATTCCCGGGAGCCAATCGATCCCGTCGCGCACCAGGGACACCAGGGGGTCGGTCAAGCGCGCGCGGCCGCTTGCGCGATGCTCCTGCGCGGCCTCGACAGCGGCGGTGACGATCCCGCCCTCGAACGCGAAGGCGAGCCAGTCCGCGCGTGCCATCGCGGTCACGGTGTCTACCGTGCGGCCACCACCGATCGGCATGAGGTTCCGGAACGCCCACCAGTAGCGTGCGTTCCGGGCTTGGAAGTGCGATTCCCCCGGGTTTGCCTCGCTCATGGGGTCGCGCTCTTCCATCGCATCTACGTCAAACAGGTCGGTCGTGAGCAATCCGTCGAACGCTTGCTGGTCAAGCTCCACGAGCCACGCGGGCACGGTGTTGAAGGCGGCCACGTCCCTGCCGGACCAGATGTCGTACCCGGTGGCGGCGACGATCACGGACTGGTACCAGGGGGAGAGCATCGCCATCAGTTCCCGGCGCCCCTCTGCGTCCCCGGTGACGGTCCCGAGGATGCGGGCCATGAGCACCACGGCGTCGGAGACCCCGATGAGCGGTGCGATGCGGGCCACCCCGGAGTAGGCGCCGTACTGGTTGGAATCGCTGGCGGTCTTGCGCATCGCCAGGATCAAGCGCCCGTCGAGATATTCGGGCCAGATCAACTCGCTTTCCTTGCCCAGCACGATCTCCTGGGCATCGCGGATGCCGCGGAGGGTGCCGAGGAAGCGCGACGGGTGATTCAAGAGCGTCCACCACTGCAAGTCCAGATTGCGCCGCATGTAGGTGTAGAACATGACGGCCGGGCGGATGACCTCGCGCTCGAAGTCGGTCACGGCGTTGTAGTCGAACGCGACGCGGCGGGCGGTCTCCGCCGCCTCGTCCACGCCCTTGCCGATCGACAACTCGTCGATGAAGGAGCCGACCCGGTAGAGGTTGTCGATCGCGGTAGACGCCTCCATCAGAGCGTCCTGCCACCAGTTGAAGGGCCGGACGACGAACTGCCGCATCGCGGCGCCCATCGGGTTGTTCTCGGAGAAGTCCTTGGTGATCCGTTTCCACCTCGTCCCCTCGTCGCGCCGGAGGGCGTCCACGAGTTTCCACGTCGATTCCGCCCGTGCCTGCGAGGAGTGAAGCCCGGTCTTGCGGGCCTGGTTCGCGAGGCTTTCGCCGGTGTGAACCCCCCCGCGGCCATCGATCCACACGGCCGACGGTCGCCACAGCCCCGGGGCCCGGATGCCCCGGTAGTCGTTGAACAGCGACAGGAACACATGCCGGAGCACCTTTCCGGAGGCCGTGGGGGCGACGTAGCGCCCGAGCACCCGGAGCGCCCCGATTGCGCCCTTCCCTTCGTAGAGTTGAACGGCGCCGCCCAGGAGGTTGCCGATGAAGTTGGCCGGGTTCGGGATGCCGACGCCGGTGACCATGTTCACGCGGCTCATGGTGTACGACCAGCCGGCCACGTCCAGGATTCCCTGCGCGACGCGGGCAACACGCCGGTTCAACGTGTCCTCTCGATCGGCGGCCCGAGCGGCAACGGCACCCGTAACGGTAGCCTTGGCGCCCTCCATCTTCTGCGCGATCCCTTCCACGTTGTACCAGCGCCCCAACACCGGCTGCGCTTCGCCGCGGGCCGCCCACGCGAGACCCGCCTTCGCCGCGCGGTCCATGACGCCGGTGAGTTCCCCCCACAGTCCTTCTGGCACCATGACCTCGGTACCGTCGCCCAGCACGAGCGCCTTCCACGCGGTATCCGCTCCTGGCTTGAACCCCCAGGAGGAGAGGATGGAGAGACCCACGCGGTAGGCGTCCGGGGAGAAGCTACCGAGCGTCCCCGGGGCAGGATCGGACGCGACCTTCTTCCGGTGTGCCATGTCCACCACGTCGGCGCCGATCATCTTGAAGCTCATCTCCGCCTGGATGACGCGCAGCACCTCGTCGCGGAATGCGGCCCGATCGAGTCCGGACGCATCGGTCGAACCGATCGGCCGGAACGTCTCGAACTGGCGCCCGAGTCGGGCAGCGGTGTCCACGTCGAGGGCGATCCCGGCGTCCATCATCTTCGTCGCGAAGCGGTTGAGCACGTCGAGCGCCATCATGCGGGTGATGGCGGCAGCGGCAGCGGCCACAGGGTCGAACGCGGGCGGAGCGGTGGCTTGGCCGACCGCGGCCGTCTCTTTCAAGATGCCGTTCCAATCGCCGTCGTAGAACTTCTGGTAGAACTCCGCCGCTTTCTCCAGTTGCGCCCACGGATTCTTGTCCCGGTGAAGGCCGACCCACAGCTTCTTTTCGTCGCTACCGCTCATGGCGATGCCGATCTCGGCGCCGGCCTTCTTCACCGCTTCGCCCCGGCGGCGGAGCGCATCGTGCAAGATGCCGACCGCATCCTCGATGGCGGCTCGCTCGGTAGGGGCGAGGAGGCCGATGTCGCGGGGGTCGGCTCGGTACCCGGCGAGCGCGAGAACGGCTTGCTGCTCGCTCTCCTGCGTGGTCCGAGCGATGGCGGGGTTTCGAGCAACGAACCCGGCCACGTTGTCCAGCGTCGCCAGCAGGTCGGCCAGCACCGGTTCTTTCGCCACCCGCTCGGTGAACGGCTCGACCCACACGCGATGGAGATCCAGCATCTCGGGGATGTCCGGTACCTGCACGCTCATGGCGGGCATGGAGCGAGCGATCCTGGTCACAAGCTCGTGCCGCATCGCCTCGGGGTTCGTGCGGCCCACGTCGTCGAGGGCGCGCTTGAACAACCCGGTGATCCCGCCCAGCTCGCGCGTTGTCTCCCCAAAGAGGTCCACAACGGTTGGATTTGTGTACTCCGCTACCCGGAAGTTGACGGTGAACGCGGCCTTGATCTCGCCGCTCGCTCGCTCGGAGTAGAGGAAGGCGCCACCGAGCGCGCCGATCAATGTTCCAGCGCCGGGGCCGGCAACGACGGTTCCAACCGCAGCTCCGGCGATGGCGCCACCGGCCGGGCCAGAGTCGGAGATGAACTTCAAGAGCCCATAGGCGGCGTTCCCGACGTTCTGCGCGGCTACGCGGTCCGCGCGGGTTCCCGGGCCTGCGTCCCGGTCGATCGTTGCCTCGCGGATGCGGTTGTAGTCCTCCAGCGGCATCTCGGTGAAGTCGTAGTCGGGGTCCAGGAGGTCGCTTCCTCGCAGGGCCTCGAACCCCATTCCCGAGTCCGCGAGCATGGCGACGTGAGCCTCCATCTTCGCGGCGGACACCGGGTCGAGCCGGACGGCATCCGCTTCGACCACGAGGTCTTTCCCGTGGATGGCGCGGAACAGATTGTCCACCTTCCGGAGCACGCGTTCCACCCGGGCCTTCGGGACGTGCGTGCGCCGGGTCAGCTTCGTCACGTCACCGGTGAAGCCCCACTGGCGCCGGGCGGTCTCAACGACGGTGTCGGCGATGGCGTTGATGGCGGCCTGCACGGCGTCGATCTCCCGGGCCGAGCGCGACCCAGCCACCACGTCGATCGCGGCGCCCGGGGAGTCCATGGTGCTCACGTCGCCGAGCACCTGGCCGGTGCGCTTGACGCCCTCTGCCTCCAGTCGGGTAGGCACGTCGGCCTCCACGGTCGTCCGAACCGGACGCCCCGGGAGCCGGCCTTCGGGCGTGACCGGCCGGTCGATGAGCACTCGTTTCAGCGGCCCACCCGGGTTGAACGCGGCATCGAACCACCGGCGCAGGTCGGGGGAGACACCAAGGGGGAAACCGCGCAGGCGCATCCAGAGGTCGGCCAGCCGGTCCTTGAACTCATCGTAGTAGGCCCGGAGCCGACCGCGCGGGGCGATCTTGCCGCGAAGCAGGCGCCCGAACCCTTCGGCGAACCGCTCCTCCCCCGCGCGGGTGAGTCGCAGCTTTCCCGGACGCGCGGGGTCAGGCTCGTTCGGCAGGAACCGCACCAGCTCGTCCACCCATTTGTCGCCCATGACGAACCGCATGAGGTGGGCGTTCTCGTGGAGCACCGTTCCGATGTCGGCGGTTGCGAAGTAGCGGAGCAGCCAGCGCGCGGCGCTCGTAGGCTCGATGCTACCGAGCACCGCCGCGGCGCGGCGCTCGAACAGGGGCGTCCCGGCCTTGCGCGGAGGGAAGGCCGGAGCCGTCGGCTCCAGCAGCGTGACCTGCTCACCTACCGGCGTGGCTCCACGGCGGGCGGCGAGGTCAAGAGCCTCGGGTCCGGCTCCGGGAGCGTCACCGGCTGGCCGTACTCCGGCGCCCATTCGCTCCGCACCACGATTGGGGACTCGCTCGGCGACGATGCCGGTGCGGGCGAAGGCGTCGTTCCAGGTGTCGGAGAGGGCGCGGGCATAGAGTCGTCTCCAAGTCTGCTTGTCGTAACCACGGGCGTTCCTGCCGTTGGTGATGTCGCCACCGGCGGCGCGCACGATATCGTCCATCTGGCGGGTGGCTACCCCCGTCGCCGGCACGGCTGCCTCGTTGTAGGCCGATTGCATCGCTGCCGGGTCCGGCCAGCCGCCGGTCGGTCGTTTCACGACCCAGGTGAAGCCGTCGCCGTCGGCCACGGCGCGGATTTCCGCCACGTTCGCGCGCCGTGCCACCAGCAAGTCCTCGGGGGAGAATGGGGCACCCGACGGGTGGACGTGCGTGTAGACGCCGTCGCCGGGCCGGGCTAGGGCGTCGAGCGCGGATGAGTAGACGACACAATTGACAGCGGGATCGGCACCAGCGACCCGCGTGTCCTCGGGCCCCCAGCGCGCCACCTGCCGCCCGGCCCCGTCGTAGAGCACGATGAACTCCTCCACGAGCCCGTGGAGCGCGTCCTCCACCTCGTCGAGCGGCATCCACCACCCGAGCGGCCCACGCGTGTCGCCCCAGGTGTCGGCCGCGAGGCGGGGCGGGAGGTCGGCTGGCGGTACGGGGGGGGTGTAGGTGGCGGCGGCCGCGGGGCCGCCGGACGGGTCGCGCAGGATGCTCGGGTCGGTCGGGTCGAACGTCCCACGATTCGCGGTGGCGGACTTGATTTGCTCTGGGCGGAAGGCGATGTAGACGCGGTGTGGCTTGCCCCCTGTTACCGCACCGCCGACGTGCGTGATCCCGTCGTAGCCAGCGGATTGTAGGATCTCGTTCGCTACCCGCTTTGGCTCGTCGATACCGTCAGCCAGCGTCCCCACGATGGCGTCGTAGGCATCGGCACCAGTAGCGTACACGGGTGCCGTGGTCGCTCTGGCCGCGTCGTCGAACGAGGCAAACACCTCGCGCGGCGCGAATGCCGTGTGGTACAGGCCAGCGTCGTCGCGGAAGATGGGCCATCCAGCAACTCGCCAGGCATCCGGACCTTCCTGAACAGGGTTGGCCGGAGGTTCTAGCTTTCTCCGGATCTCTGCGATCTGCCCTGGCGACAGGGCCGGGTGACCGCGTGCGGCACCGACGATGGCATTACGGGATGCCGCGTCCAACTTTGCCTCGATGTCGAACGGGCGTTGTACTCGCAGGTACGTGGGCAATACCCCTGGACCCGGCCGACCCTCAATGCGGTGGGGTTGTGGCTCGGTGAAGTGCCACCGGGGCGGTTCAATGGCATTGCCAGCATCGTCCACGCGCTCTACCTGGACTCGCCACGGAAAGCGCGGATCGTCCCCATCAAAGGCCAGAACACGATCCTTCCCGGCGTACCCTTCCACGATGCGACCAGGGGTGAAGTGGGCCTCGATCTCGGCGCGACTGACACGGGGTGGCGCCTTGCCCGTGTAGGACGACGCGATCAGCGGGTCATCAGTGAAGTAGAACCCGGGCCCGTATAGGCCGCTTGAATCCGCACGATCTGGATCGAACGCACGGATATCGCCGTAGCTACTCCCGTGGTACACCACCAGCGGCTTCCCCTCGGCGTCAACGACCTTCGACGCGCCGAACCAGTTGCGGAACTCTGGCGTCTCTGGCGCCTTCTGAAAGTACGCCCCCGCCCCCGGCGTGCCGCCCAACTCGACCGCGTGGGCGTCGAAGAACTCCTCCGGGGTCGCGTACTTCCCCTCGCCGACGGCCTTCCACGCCAGCGACTCCAGCATCGCCATGGTCACGTCCGCCTGCCGGGGGGTGACGTTCCCGGCGGCGGCCAGGTCGTCGTACCTCGCCCGGACGGCGGCGTACCCGGGGGCCGTCCGCAACGCCACATCGGCGGGGCCGCCACGGTTTTTCAATCCGCGCGCGGTCGCGTTCCACAGTTCCCGGGCGTTCTCGTCTGCCACGGCGTTGACGGCCGCGGCCGCCTCTTCCGGCCGGTACCCGGCGGCCTCGATCTTGCGGGCGATGTCGCGCTGCAGCTTCCAATCCACGCTGCCCGGGTCTTCATGGGGCGGCGGCGGCTTGTCGCCCCGCACGTTTTCGCCGAACAGTCGATGGCCGGCTCGCAACTCCGCGTCCAGCCCCTCGCGCACCACCTTGTCGAGCGCCCCCAGCCGGTCGGTCTCTCCAACCAGCGCGGGGACTACGCCGGCCGCCGCCGCCTTTGCCAGCCGCCCTCCCCGCAGACCGGCCCGGGACGCGGTGTTCCCTGCAACCCACGCGCGCCGCGCCCCGACCGCCGGGGTCGCCAGTCCACCGAACACGAGTTCGTCTATCGGCATGAGAACGTCCACGGCGACATCCACGGCTAGGGCGAACTTCGACAGAGCTGATTGCGGCGGCTCCCCCTGCCGGCGAAGCGCGTCCGCGAGCCCGGGGCCCTGGTAGTCGGCAAACGCCACGTTGGCGCCGACGCGCCCCATCCACGTTGTCTCGGCCCCCGGTCGCAGCAGCGGCGCCCTGCTCCCCCGCCAGCCCCGCTCGTGCAGGTAGGGGTCAAGCGATCCGGTGGCGACCCAGGTCTCCCACCCGGCCTTCGTCGGGATGCGGGCGGTACCGATCATGCGGGCCAACTGCTCGTACCCAAGCGCGTCGGCTACCAGGGAGCCCAGGTTGACGCCGCCGATGTTCAGCGGGATGTCCGCCTCCCACAACACCTCGCCCGTCACTCCGGCCCACGACAGCGCCCGTTGAATCGGCGACGGCGTGAAGTAGAGTTGCCCGTCCTCCTTGTCCACCGTCATGGCGGTCAGGAGTCTCACCGCCTTCGCCGTGTCCCCGATGCCGGTGAGCTCCTGCATCTTCGCCCGCTTCTGCCCCTCGTCGGTGATCTGCTTGTTGGTCGGAACCGAGAGCGGGGAGAGCCACCGGAGCACGCTGATCGGCAACTCCGATGCCTCGCGTTCCACCAGTAGTTCATCCTCGCCGCGCTCCACGGCCCGCTGCAACAACGCGGCTTCCGGGCGGTCGTACAGCGCCCCCCCGGGCGTGACGGCACGTCGGACAAGCGCGAGGTCGAGTCCGCCTCGAAGGGACGCAGGGAGAGAGTGGTAGGGCACCTCCTCCATCGCGCTGCTGTCACCCTCTTCGTACAGAGCCTTCCAGGCTGCGTCGAACTCCGGTATTGGTGTGGCGCGCTCTATAGCCTCGTCCCAGATCGCCACCTCGTCCGGATCGGCCCCGAGCACCTTCAACTGCGCGGACACCCCCTCGCCGCCCGCCAAGGCCAGCACCACCCGGGACGCCACCTTCACCGGGTCCAGCCGCACGTCCGGGTCGGTGGTCAGCCCTTCGAGGCCCTCCCGCACATCCGCCAGCTTCGACGGAAGCGCGAATGTCTCTCCAAGCGACGGCACGAGGGGGATGTCGTACTCGCCGCCCGTGAACCATCGGACGGCGGAATCGACCGGCGAAAGGCCGGCGAACAGTCCGGTTGCAGCCGAGGTTGCCGACCGGGCCAGCGCGCGAGCCCAGGACTTGTCCACAACCTCCTCGGCAGGGCTCGGCTCGGCATGCTTCGCGCTGATCCCGGATACGAGACTCAGCACCCCCTCCTGGCTCAACTTTGTTGCGCCGGGCTGCCACCGGGCGTCCCGCTCCATCGCTCCAGGCTCGCGAATGGGGATGGGGAACGCTCCGGCGGCCATGCGAGCGCGCTTTTTCGCCAGCGTGTCCGGGGACGTGTAGGCATCCTCCAGGTTCTCGGCCGTCTCCGGATCGACCGGGCCGAGCGGGCCGAGGATGCCGTAGCGGTCCAACTCGCGCTTGATCTCGGCCTGCACGAGTTCTTCCGGGCGGTCCTCGCCGTGCTGGGCCCGGATGCGCTCCTGGATTGCCTGGTCCCTCTTGGCATCGGCCAGTTCCCGGGTCGAACTGGCGGAGTCGTACTTGTCCATGCCCAGCGCGGGCCCCTCGCGCGGCAGGTCAGAATCGGCGGGGGCGTCCGGTGGGACGTAGCGAGGGATGCCAAGGGGCGGCGCGTCGGCGCGCTGCTTCTCTTTCTCGGCTTCGGTCAGCGGGCCCGGCATGGGCGCCGACGTGCTCAGGATATAGGCTTTCTCGGCTTCTATCTCGGCTTCGGTCAACGGGCGTGGCATGCCGCCCCCCTATCCGGGTGCGGCCAGGGCGGCCCGCACGCGCGAGGAGGCGAGGGCGGCCCGCACCGCCTCGTCGCTCATGCTGTCCACGTCGAAGGGGTAGTTGCCGATCGTCTTCAACAGATCGCGCTCGCGCCGGAGCGCCTGCGCGCGCACGCTTCCGCCCGTTTGCGGGTAGCGATCGGGAAGGAAGGACGCGACACCTTCTTGCGGGGCCGGAGCAGAGACGGACGACGAAGCTACGGGAATCTCAACGAAGTCGCGCGTTGCCTCGAAGGCCGCACGTTGCTCTGCCTCGCTCCGGGCGCGCGGGGTCGCGACGACCGCCGGGGGCGCGCGGGTTTGACGACGTACGCTTTCCGACAGGCGGCGCTCGGATTCCGCTTGCTGGGCCTTCGACCGCGACGCCTTCGCAGCCTCGCGCTCGGTCATCTCCTCCGCGCTCTTGTATCCGAGCGCGCGTGCGTAGGAGTCTTCAACCATCCCCGCACCACGGACGACGCCCTCCACGACCGCAAGGGTGGGAGCGACGCGCTTTTGCATGCCTTGAAGCATCTTCTCGCTCCGCTCCCGCCGCTCCGCGCGGGACTCCCCGTAGTCCTTGGCACTCTCGATGGTCACCCGGTCGTCCATACGGGCGGCTCCTGGCGACGGCATGAACGCGACTCCGCTGCGCGGCGGCTCCGGCACGGTCGCTCCGGGGATCGCTGGCGTCTGCTGCGTCACCGTCCCCTTTGGCCCTCCTATCGGGGGCGTGGTGTTGTCGCCCTTCTGCGCGGCGTTGGTGGGCTTCCTCGGAGCCGGCGTGGCGTTGGTGGGCTTCCTCGGAGCCGGCGTGGCGTTGGTGGGCTTCCTCGGTGCGGACGTGGGCGCGGGCACCGGCGCGGCCTTCTCTCGCGTCCGGAACTCCGCGACGCTCGCCACAGCCTCCTCCTCGGAGAGCCCGGCGTCGCGCGCCATCTGGAACAGCACGGCGTCGGAGGCCATCTACTTATTCCCCTCGGCCAGGAACTTCAAGAACGCTTCGGTCTCGATGTCGGGGGTCTCGGCGATGCTCAGCGGAACGGGGGTCATGATCGTCTCCGTGAGGGGGGCGGCCTCAAGGGCAACGTCCACCGCCCGGGCCCGCACGCGCTCGCTGAGGTAGTCGAAGCCGCGCTGCTCGGGCCTCGCTGCCTGCTCGGCGCGCTCGGCGACCTTCTCCGGAGTCCAGTAGTCGAGCTCGGTCTGCTCGCGGTAGGGCTCCTCCGACACGTCCGGCGCGGAGACGGCGCCGACGGAGAGGGGTTGGCCGCGGGTGGGCCGAGCCGCTTCCATCGTGCGCTCGGCGCCCAGCGGTTGAGGGTCCACGCGGGCCGGGATCATCGCCTTCTCCACCGCCTCGTTGATGCCTTCGACGATCCCGCGTTCGTACTCGCTCCTGGTAGCGTCGAACGCGCGGCCCTGCTCGTTCAGCTTCGCGCGAAGCCACCCGACATCGGGCGCCGTAGCGCCGAGCGCGTGGGCCATCTCGTCCGCTGCGGCCTTGCCGGCTTCGTAGCTGGTCGCAATCGGGGCCGCGTCGCTCACCCGTCGGGCCTTCACCTCGCGCGCTTCCACGGCATCCTCGGCCTTCTCCCGCCGCCTCGGCTCATCGCTGCCCAGGACCGCCCAGCCCAGCCGCTCCATTCCCGTGTCGCGCCGGAGGGGTTTCATTTTCGACAGCGCATCCACGCGCTCTTGCAGCGATGCCGGGAGGCCCGTCGGTACCGGGCCCTCGCCCCGCCCGGCCTTCACCAGCGCGTTCCCGATCATCGCCACATGATCCTCGCGCTTCACTTCCCGCGCCGCGGTGGCGGCTCCGGTGAAGTCGCCGGCCTCCGCCCGAGCGACGGCAGGATTGAACACCGGCCCAGCGCCAGCGAAGATGCGCGGGGCCACCTCCGCCGCGATGGCTTCGTAGCCCTTGTCGCCCCGCTTCAACACCTTGCCCACGGCGCCACGGTTCCCAGCCGGTGCGGCGGTGATCGTGATCGTGTTGTCCGCCTTCACCGTGTACGACCATCCGCCATCGCCGGCCACGGTCGCGCCCGACTCCAAAGACCGCGCCAGGTTCTCGCCATCGTCGGGGATGACGAGGTCGGTGAACAGGCGCGGGTCGTACTCCGGCATGGTCTCGATGCTCAGACCACCCCGCTCGCCGATCCGCTCACGCGCCTTCCACACGTTCCCGCGCTGCGCCTGGAGCTCCCCGGACACCTCCTCGACGTAGGGAGCGTCCAAGCCTCCCCACATCCGCAACCGCGACAGCTTGCGCGGGTCGGTGTACTGGTTCGGATTCGTGATCATCCAGTTGGACCGAGGCCGGAACGCGCGCGTGCCTTCCATCATGGCGGCCTTGCGAGCATCAGCGAGGTCGTCCGCCGCCGCTTCCGTGTCCGCGATGGCCTTGTCCATTCCGCCTGGCGTGCCCGCGACTGTGCCGCCTACCTTCATCGCCGCGCTCCCCAGCCCCGCGCCGCCCAGACGCTCGTACGCCTCCCACACCACGTCCGAGCGGCCGCCGCTCGTGTACCTTTCCTTGTAGTCCATCATGGCCTGCACGTCCTCGGGCGTGAGGCCACGGTGCGCCTGCTGCACGAACGCCGCCCACGGTTGGCTCTTCGCGGCGCCGTAGTTCTCCGCAATCCCCTGCGCGGCCTCGGGGTCGCCGCCTGCGACCGCCGCGGCCACGGCGCGCGTGACCATCGCCGTCGCCGCTGGGTCTGTCCCAACCTTGCCGAGTAGGCCCTCCCCTGCCAGTTGACTGTCAACCATGCGGGCGATCGCAGGAACCATCGCCGCGCCGGTCGTCCGATCGTCGTCCGAAACACGCTTGTACGACCCGTCCAGCACCGCTTTTACCGCCGGTTTTTTCACCTCGCTCCTGGTGGCGAGGTCTCGGTTCACCTCGGCGGTGAGTTCCCAGATGTCCACGTCGGCGCCGAGCTGGGCCCGGGTGGTCGCGCCGGTCTCTTTCATCGCCGTCGTCGCCACCTGCCCGAATACGCGCATCGCCTCCCGGGCGAGGTCACTGTTTCCCGTGGCGACGGCCTGCTCGTACAGCACCTTCTGCCGCGCCATCTTCCCGACGGCCTCGCGGAGCTTCGCCTCGGATGCCGCCAGCTTCGCCGGGTCGGCCCCACCCTTCATCTCCGCCTTCATCAACTCCTGGTTGAGCCCGGCCCGGGTGTCTACCCACGCGTTGAGGAACTGAACGGCAGCGCTCGGCCCGAGGTCCAGGCGGGACTCGAAGAATTCCTGGATACGGGCCATCAGTACATCCCCGACGGGATGTTTCCGCCGCCCATGATCTTGTAGGCATCGCCGCTTTCCACGAGCGCCCGCGCGTCGTTGAGCGAGCGCCCCCGCAAGCCCGGGTACATCGGCGAGCCGTCAGCGTTCCGCGTTCCCATCATCGCCAGCACTTGCCCGTCGCTCACGGTCGCCTTGGTGGCCCCGGCGGCGACGACCCCGCCGACGTTCTTGAGCACGCCCGCGAGCGTCTGCCCGATCATCTCGATCCGCTGCTTCTCCTTGTTGGCCTCGAACTGCAACCGCTCGGACAGTTCCTGCGCTTCCCGCCGGGCTTCCGCCAGATGCTCGCCCTCGATCTTCTGCGCAGCGTCAAGGCTCGCGTTGGTGACGCGCCTCTGGCTCTCGCGCTGTGCCCGCACGATGTCCGCCGCGCTCGCCCCCTGCCCACGCGCGGCGATCCGGGCCTCGTCCGCCATCTGCGTTTCGGTCGCCATCGCCCTCACCGGGTTCATCAGCCCGCGCTCGTAGGTCTCGCGCTCCCGGCCCGTCAGCCCAAGTTCGCCCTTCTTCGCCCGTGCCTGGAGCTTCGCCAGCTCCTCCTTGTTGGCCGTGTCAGCGGCGGTCGGGATGAAGCTCAGCCCGAGTTGCGCGCCGGAGCCGAGGAGACCTACCCCAGCCGCGGTGCCGTACTCCAACATCGCCTGGCTCTGCATGCGTTCGAGATCGGCCGCCGTCATCGGGTAGTCAAACGGCGACACCACCTCGTCGTCCATGTAGTCGAGGCCGGTCTTCTTCTTCTCGGTCCCCGTCCATGCCATCTCACACCCCCGTCGGCATGAATGCTGCCGCGGTCAAGGGCTTCTTGTAGAGCGTGTCCGAGGCCCGCGCCATGGCCGCCTGGTCCACGGTCGCCTTCTCGGCCGCGAGCTTGGCGGCCTTCCCAGCGTCTGCGGCAGCCTTCTCCTCCCTCAGCGCGCCCCACGCGGCAAGGCTCCCACCGCCAGCCCCCGCGACCAAGGCCCCGATCCCACCTCCGATCAAGGCGCCGATTGGGCCACCCACCAAGCCGATGGCTGCGCCCGCGCCAGCGCCCGCCAGCACCCCGGTAAGGGCTCCCTGCCCGGCCGCCGCGCCGACGGCCTCCTTGTCGATGGTCGTCTTGTAGGTCGCCATGCAGAACTCCGGCTGTTCGGAGCAGTCTACCCCGATTCAGTCCTCGTCGGCTCCGTCCACGGTGGCGTAGACCAGCGACACGTCACGGGAGCAGGCAACGACGACCCGATCATCGTCGGAATCCTGACCTTGGACACCACCGTCGTAGGCAAAAGACGACCAAAAGTTGATGCCATTCATTTCATACCGCGTGTAGATGACGATCACGCCGTCAGACGGGGGAACCCATACAGCCTGGTTTTCCTCGCACTCCAGCTCCTCGGCGTACCAGGTGAGCGTGACGACGGTGGACTCGGGGGCGCAGGCGAGGAGGAGGAGGAACATCATGCTCTCAAGATGGGCTTCCGCGGCTAATCCGTCAAGGTTCTAACGGTCCCGATAGCGAACGATGAGGGTGCCTTGATCGACAAAAATGTGCTTCCACTGGTCGATTGCCGACGGGATCGGGGCACATCGGATCTCGATGTCGTGAAGCCCCGCGCCCGCAGCGAGCGTACCGTCGTCGGCGTACATCATCGTGATCTGCTTCCGCGCGTAGATCGTGCCGTTGTAGGCGACGTCGGCGGGCGATGGGGAGGGGCTGGCGGGGTTGTCATCCGACGACCGGTAAAGATACCGGTTTGTCGCCGCGATTCCCGTGCCGTTGATTGCCAGGCGGAAGGTCGCGCAGCGCTCGCCCGGTCCGTCCCCCACACTCCCGGTATCGAGCCATCCGCCGTACTCGAAGGCGTAGAAGCTCGCGAGCACGACGAGTCGGTAGCCGGTTGCCGCGATGTTCTGGCGGAGGTGGATCGTTCGGCAGAGCCCTGGGATCGCGACGCCATCCTCGGTCATGCGCCAGGAGGTGACGAACCGACGCGACTTGTCCTCTTCGCGCCGTGACCACCAGACTTCGCCGCCACTCAGCGGAAGCCGGCCAGCGCTCGCGCCCGCGTACTGAAAGTCAGGGGAAAAGACATGAACGCTGTTCATCCAGTTGGTACCACGGTCGCCCACCGCGATCTGCTCGTTGATGTACCGCTCGATGCTCGCGGCGCGCGCTTTGAGCACGTCGGCATCGATCGTGGCTCCGGAGGCGATGGCGGTGAGAGAAAGGGGCATGCTACTTCGCGTAGTCCTCGACGTAGATCGAAGCGTTGTAGAACGTGACGTTCCCGGGCGTGGCGATGAACGAAAGCCGGTAGCGCG
>ERZ1292625.1822-Hain-H41-01um-R1-1822-length-22595-cov-10_pt1 | contig 22595 bp, 23 predicted proteins | sample MGYA00564400_ERZ1292625 | MGnify/ENA primary metagenome ERZ1292625 (study PRJEB36523, sample SAMEA6512639) | groundwater metagenome | collected 2019-01-08 | study: AquaDiva: Metagenomics assemblies of 32 groundwater samples
AAAGCGGGCTGGTAAAAACGCCGCGCATCGCAGTGCGAGACGACTCGGTAAATATGAACAAAGACCTGCGCTCTAAACTCTTCCATATCTATCCAGAGGTGAAGGACGACCTTAATCGTCGCGCCGAAGCGCACGAGGGTCTGCCAGATCTTCTCTCGAACGCGATAGACATTCTTGGCGGCGATTGGCTCCGGGAGAAAGAAGATTGGAAAGCACTTCGCCCAACTATCAAAACTCCGCCAGTGATGATTATGATTTGCAACCGTACAGAAACGGCTGCGCGTATCGAGTACGCGATTAAAAATGGCTATCTGGTGACCAAAGAACTCGGCGATGGGTTGCTTCGCATCGACCAAGAGGCCCTAGACAAGGTGGAAGCCGAGGAGTCCGGTGAGATGGCGAAGAATAAGCGTGAACTTGCAGAGGCATTGCGCGAGCGAGTAAATACTGTCGGCAAGGAAGGAAAGCCGGGTGAGCAAGTACAGTGCGTCATCGGCGTAAACATGCTTTCGGAAGGATGGGATGCACAGACAGTGACTCATATACTCGGGGTGCGGGCATTCTCAAGCCAGCTTTTGTGTGAGCAAGTCGTCGGTCGTGGCCTGCGACGTATTTCGTATGAAAATCTCTCCGAACCAGAATACGTGACTGTCTTTGGTGTGCCGTTTACCTACTTGCCGGTAGAAGACACTGGAGAGCCGCCAAAGCCTCCTACCGCTAAAACAAAGATTGAACCAAAGCTAGACCGAATGAATCTAGAAATCAAATGGCCGCATGTTCTGCGCGTGGACTACAAACTCAACTATTTTCTCGATGCTGATTGGGAAAAGCTCAAGCCGCTCGAACTTTCAACCGATGACGCGCGAACAGTAGTAGAGATTGCCCCCGTCATAGATGGCAAACCAGATCTCACGAGACTCACGGAGCTTCAGCTTCTAAAATTTGCGGAGGAGAAGCGATTCCAGAGTCTCAAACTCCAAGCGGCGGTGCGCTTGCGTGAAAGATTTAAGAATAATTGGGATGGTGATCCCGCTAGTCACATAAGTCAACTTCTCAAGATAGTCGACACGTTCATCGATTCGGACAAACTGGTCATTAAACTGCCGAAATTTAAGCACGCAGAACTGCTAAAGCGAATTGTTATTGCATTGAGTATTCAGAAAATCGTTGACCATGTTGGGCAATTTATTAAGAGCTCAAGCACCGAAGACCCAATCGCTATTTTCGACAGTGTTCGCCCGGTACGGAGTACGGCGACGGCCCCCGTCTGGTACACGAGCAAACCAACTCAACCCGTAAAAAAGAGTCAGATTAGCCATATCGTCGTAGATAGTAAGTGGGAAGGCAACCTCGCCTTTGAGTTTGAGCGCGACCGTATTGAAGGATTGATTTCGTGGGCGAAGAATGACCATCTCGGCTTTGAGATTTACTATCTCTGGAAAGGTGCGATCCGTACTTACTTTCCGGATTTCCTCGTCCGGTTCGAGGAAAACAAACACATCCTTCTAGAAGTAAAAGGGCAGAAAACAGATCAAGACGAAGCGAAGTGGGCGGCGGCTCAAGAATGGGTCCGAGCCGTGAATCTCAATGGCAATTTCGGTACCTGGGAGTTCAAAGCTCTCGAAGACCCAAAAGATGTTTTTGAGATTGTGAAATAAAGAAGAACCATGAACAATGCATTCCTTTGCGTACTTGAGGATTTCCTAAATTACGAACCACTGTCCCAATTGATGCAGGGTGCCAGCATGGCAGTTTTGACGATCCTTATATCCTTTGCCATAGGCATATTTATACACCACCTAAGCGACGGTGAACGTAAGGGAAGTTCCTTAGATTTGCACGTTGCTCTTGATTACGTATGGCTTTTTGTACCCTCGCTAGTAATCGTGGGAATCATGGTCACCGTGCCATTTTTCATGGGCATGGGAGGATTGGATTTTAAAAGCATCGTTTTTGCTGTTTGGCTGGCCACATTTCTGTGGCTGTTTTGGATATTGTTGAGGCTATACCGTTGGGTAAAAGGTGATAAGGACGACTTTAGACTTCAATACCTTTCAGATTTTCCTAAATCTCCCAGAGATGGTGTTGTCTCTTGGCGCGATTGGTGGTCGACAAAGCAAACGTCAGGTGATCGCTTTGTTGAAAAGGATTTTTTCGTTGCGTTTTCAAAACAGATTGATTCAATACTTGGAACAGACGATAAAGCTCAGTGGGAAATACTCCCCAAGCTTTTAGAGGGGTTCTTGAGTAATATCGGTAATCGAAACAAGACCTTTCTGCTGGTTTTTGAGGAGGCGTTTCCCAAGATTCTAGAGTGGCACTACTTGCTGTGGCGGAGACAGTATTCCAAGTTTGCAAAGGAATATACCGAAGGAACTGACGTAATAGAGATACACGTTTTTGAGGTCGATAGGATTGTCGACCAGATTATTAAATTTATAACGAAAGAAGCTTTGGCGGGTAAAGGCGGGAATTCTTATTCTTATTTCAAACACTTAGGTTCACATATCCAAAAGCACGAAACTATATTCATCGAAGGCAGTAAGCACACGTATCATTATATCGAACAGCTGCCCATCTATTCAGACTGTCTGGATTTGATCCCCGAATCTCCCGAGGCATACGATATTTGGAATCATTATTTTCCAGCGTCTTGGAAAATTACTAAGTCGAATCTTCAAAACCACGTCCCGCCGCGCATATGGCTCCACCGGTTCCTGGATTGGGCACGTTCTCGCGTGTGGAGTGAAAAAGGTGAATGGGATAAAGATCTGGACGAGGTTTCAAAAGAACTGTTTCCAGATGTAGACCCAATTATTTGGGCAAAGATATTAGCTTTTGTCATGCGGCCTTGGTCTGGTTCGCGAATACAAGAAATTATAGAAAAGAGCCTAAATTTTGGTTACATCGGTCGAATATTCTCTGGATGGGGAGATGACCTGGAAAAAAATTTCTCTCGCCACCATAAAGAGCAATTAGCAAATACCGTGGACCTCGCGGTCTTTATATTTGGTGGCATCTTTACCGAAGAGAATCTTAATCAATGGTTGAATGAGTTGAATAAATTGGAGTACGCAAAAGATTCCGATACATATAAACGAAGAGAGCATTGGGGAGAAATGCTCAAAGCGATCAAAGCACGAAAGGAAGAGTTATCGGCAAAACAACAATGAAAAGATATCGATTCCTAGGTTTTTTTATAGATACGACGCGAAATATCTTTCGTGCCAACATGCCGCCCGCTATGAAAGAGCGGATGAAGCAGGAAGAGCGCGCTCGTTTTGAAACGAGATACGGAGTACATAATTCTGAAGCGAAATTCGAGCGATGGCTTTCGATACCGAAGCCACCTATTTCAGTTGTTGGTGAACATACCCACCTTCTTGAGGACATTGAGCGTGCCTATGTCGCTGGCGGACTTTACTCTGCTTTAACCGGTGCTTGTTGTTTGGGGGAACGGATTTTCAACCAAATCATTCTTCGTACGCGCGAATCGTTCAAAGGACATCCACACTACAAGCACGTGTACCGACACGGCTCTATAAATGATTGGGATTTAGGAATCGACACATTGAAACAGTGGGAGGTTATCACTGATGATACGGAGAAAAAGTATCGTCGACTTCACACTCTTCGCAATGAGACTGTGCACTTTCAAGATAAAGAGCAAGATCTTGAACCAATGGCGAAGGAAGGCATAGAACTCATCAACGGCATCGTGACCGATTTATTTTGCATTGGCCCCGAGAACAAATTCATTAGTTGGTGCGAGGTGCCTGGCGAAATGTACCTCCGTAAGGAATACGAGACCGTACCATTTGTGAAAGAATTCTATTTTCCGAGTGCGATACTCGTGGGGTATAAACACACGATTGCTAACACTCCGGGGCTCAAGATGATAGTGCAGGACAATAACGAGTATCCGGATGCCGACATTTCCGATGCGGAGTTTGTTCGATTACGGAGGGAATATGCGTCGAAATAGTTCTAGTAATCTACTAAAAGGTTATAAAAACAAGTGGGGAAATCTACACATAAGCTAGTTGAGATGCCGACTTGCCAGATTTTATGAGCGACTGATTCAGGAATACATAGTGCAGACGGTCGGCTTCAAGGAAATATACCTCAGTCGGTTTCTCAGGTGAGCCGCCAATGCCGATGGCGATAAAAACAGGAATCCCGGACTCTTTTCCATATGCCGCATAACGCTCGCCCTGGGTTCGGTTCCACCAGAGCCCGATCTCGCCGTTTTTGTTTTGCGCCCATTTACCGCGCCATTTACACTCAACCGCAAACGACTTTCCAGTCTTTTGGTTGCGGAATAGAAAATCAGGGTGCATGTCGGACTCGACGCGACGATTGAGGAATTTGGATACATCGCGAGTACGATCTTGAATGATGAAATCTGGCTCGGGGAAAAGCGTCGAGACGTACTGCTCAAATCGCGTTCCTTTCTTGTATGGGTTGGTCGCCCAATACGTGAAGTACACCATGCTTGCAAGAGAGAGAATATCTATGACCACCCAAATATGACGTGGGAGATGGAGCGACAGGATTGGATTAAAAATGAGACCGATTACGATTCCGGCTATACCGAGCCCTCGATAACCCATAAGGAAAGAAAGCGCGGCAAGTACAAAGAAGCCCAGCATGATACCGAGTCGCAGAGCGTCAAAATTTGTCCAAATACCGAGCGCGGCAACGATAAGGAGTATCCCCGTGAATATCTGCGTAGATCTGACCAGTACTATCCGCGTTCTGGGTGAGAGCATTGGTAACATGATATCACCAGGCTACAGCCCCAATAGACACTCACGGGTCCTTTTTATAGTGTCTATCGTGTCTATCGAGACCCGACCGTTCCCCCTAAAATCGCCCAGTCGCAAAGTCGCTCAAAAACCCTTACACTGGTTGGAAGGGTTTGGTTCATGACCGAGCCTCACCGCAATGAATATCAATCATGTGGCGTTTTCGGTGAGTGATATTGACCGGTCGATTGACTGGTATAAAAATACCCTGGGTTTTCAACTTGAGACCAAGTACAAGAAACACGACCTAGTGATTGCTCATCTGGTTCTGGGCGACGCGAGGATTGAGTTGTTCTCCGGTGATATCAGTCCGCTCCCGGAAGAAAGAAAAACGCTTCGCAGTGACCTGCGGGTCACCGGGACTAAACATGTTTGTTTTGAGATTGAAAACATCGACAAACTCGCGGCGGACTTAAAGCAGAGGGGAGTTGATTTCGAAACGGAAATTGATACTGCCGGTTTTGGTGGGAAGTATGTGTTTATAAAAGACTTGGACGGTATATTGATAGAGTTGTACCAAAAATAAACTATGGAACTCCAAGTAGGCGTAAAGGTGCTTTTGAAGAACTCGGAAGGGAAGTATTTGCTTATGCGCCGTTCTGCCTACGAAGAACGTGGGGTCGGCAAGTGGGATTTCCCCGGCGGTCGCATCGATATCGGCTCAACGCTCACCGAAAACCTCAAAAGGGAAGTTTCGGAAGAGACGGGTCTTGAGCTAAGCTCCGAACCGAGGCTTATCGCGGCACAAGACCTGATGTGGACCGACCGACACGTGGTGCGTCTCACATACGTCGGCGAGGCAGACGGTACCGTACAGTTGAGCGAAGAGCACGACGAGCACAAGTGGTTCTCGCTCGATGAACTTCGCAAACTCGACAACCTCGACCAGTTTCTCAAGAAACTGCTCGACGACTGTGTTATCGTGTAACTGTATGAAAATAATCTTGGTTGATGCGGTGAACACCTTTGTTATCGAAGGCAGGGGCATTTTCGGAAAAATGCACGAACTGCTTGAAACCTTTCCGAACAGGAAAATTATCCTAACAAACGCCAACGACCAACAGGCTAAAGGGTACGGCTTAGACAATGTGCCTTACGAAGTTTTTTCCTTGAAACATAATCCAGACAAAACAGACCCCGAGTATTTTAAAAAGATGCTTGAACATTTTCATTTCAAGAAAGATGATGTTATTTACTTTGAACATAACCATGACGCGGTGAAAAGCGCGCAGTCAGTTGGTATCACTGCGTATCACTACGACCCGGAGAAAAAGGACTTGGAAGCTCTTGAAGCGTATTTGAAAACGAATCTGTAAGTATGAGTACGTTGCGCAAGGGAATACCGTCGCATGCAAAGAAGATGTTCGACGGCAAGATTTTTGAGGTATGGCAATGGGAACAGAAAATGTTTGACGGGAGCGTTGAGATATTTGAACGATTGAGACGGCCGAATACAGCACAGGTTATCGCTGTAGTGGGTGACAAAATATTGGCACAAACTGAAGAACAGCCCGATTCCACGCAACCATTTTCGTCGTTACCCGGTGGAAGGTGCGATGCCGACGAAGACCCGCTCGTTGCGGCGAAGAGGGAACTGCTAGAAGAGACAGGGTACGTGTCCGATGACTGGGTTCTATGGAAAGAGGTTAATCCGGTCAGTAAGATTGAATGGACGGTCTATACATTTATCGCTCGAAACTGCGTCTATAAACAAGAGCCACACGTTGATTCCGGCGAGAAAATAACATCCAAACCCGTCAGTTTCGATGATTTTCTTACATTATCGGACGATCCCTTCTTTTATAGTCCTGAATTGGTCTCCCACATGTTGCGTTTGCGTCTAAACAAACAAGAAAAGGAAAAGTTTAGGCAGGCGCTCTTCGTGGGAAATCCTATTTCCTAATCCACGCGCGCACTCGCTTTTCGATTTTTCCGGTCGCTTTTGGGTCGAACCATTTGATTTCTTTGTTGCGTTTCCAATAGCCGATTTGCTTGCGCGCGTAGCGCCAGATGTCGCTTTGCAATTCTTTCTCCAATTCGGCCGGCGTAATCTTCTTCTGCAGTAAACGGGCGAGTGAGCGGTACTCAAGACCGAGCTCGTGCATGCGCTTGTATGAAAGGCCCTTCGCATGTAACTGTCCCGCCTCACGTATCATCCCTAGTCGCGGATTATTCCGCGCTCCGCGCAAGCGCGCGAATAGGCGAATGGTTATGTTCTTGCGCAACTTCGAGTCAGGTGGCGCTATGCCAAGCCACAACACATCATATGTACCGAGGTTCGACCTCGGTGCGGGGTTGCGGCCGAGTGCATGCGCGATTTCGAGTGCACGAATCAGACGGACTTTGTTGTTGCGTTCGCTGGGAGTCGAAAGCATGGCGGCACGCTTCGGGTCGCGCTTCTTCAGCATAGAAAAAAGCTGCGCAGTGGTTTTTTTCGCTAAGTGTGCGCGAAGCGCCTTGTTGGGCGCGACATCGGGTAGCACGATACGGCCGACGAGTGAGTCAATGTAGAAGCCAGTGCCACCGACGATGATGGGTAGTTTGCCAGTATGATATATCATACTGATTTTCTTTCGAGCCAATCGGGCGAAATCATTCGCAGTGAATTGCTTCTTGGGCGATGCGACATCGAGCAGGTGATGCGGCACGCCCTTCATTTCGCGCTTGGTGATTTTGCCGGTGCCTATGTCGAGCCCCTTGTATACTTGCCGCGAATCGGCGGAGATAACCTCTCCGTTGAGTTTCCGCGCAAGGCACACGGCGAGCGCACTCTTACCGGATGCGGTCGGACCGACGATGACAAGTATTTTCTGCTTCTTCACGGTGCCGGGAGAGAGAATCGAACTCTCACACCTTGCGGTACACGATTTTGAGTCGTGCGCGTCTACCAATTCCGCCATCCCGGCAATATCAACTGTCTGTCATACTATATACGAAATACGATATACGGTATACTTTCACTATGGTAGTCCCGTACATTCAGGATTCGATATATTGGGTCGAGGTGGACCGCATCAAGCCCAACCCGTTCCAGCCGCGCAAAACCTTTGACGAGGCGGCGCTCGCGTCGCTTGCCGAGTCCATTCGCAGCTATGGCATTCTCCAGCCGCTCACGGTGACGCGCAAAGAAATCGAGCGCCCAGGCGAGGGGATTTCCGTTGAATACGAGCTCATTGCGGGCGAGCGCAGACTGCGCGCGGCCAAGCTAGCCGGCATCCTACAAGTGCCGGTCGTCATCCGTACAGGCGAAGACACCGACCGCATGAAGCTCGAGCTCGCGATAATCGAAAATTTGCAGCGTGAAGATCTGAACCCGCTCGATCGCGCCAAGGCATTCCGCCAACTCGCCGACCAATTCGGCCTCCAGCACAAAGAAATCGGCGTGCGCGTCGGCAAGAGTCGTGAATATGTTTCCAACACGCTCCGCATTCTCCTGTTGCCCAAACTCATGCAGGACGCGCTGGAAAAAGGAGAAATTTCCGAAGGTCACACCCGCCCGCTCCTCATGCTTGCCGACAAAATCGACGCACAGATGACACTTTTCAAAGAAATAATCGAACGAAGGCTCACGGTGCGCGATACGGAATCGCTTGCGCGCCGCGCGGCCGTAGAGCGTGTACGCCACAAGGCGCTCGTGTCGCCGGATTTAATGAGCCTTGAAAAAGAGCTATCCGAGCGGCTTGGCACGCGTGTGCGCATCGAGAAAAAAGATACGGGCGGCAAGGTGATGATAGATTTCTTTTCACCGGAAGACCTTACCCAGCTGTGTCTTGCGCTTACCACTCAGCAGCAGCAGAAACGAGTCGAAGATGTTCCGCTGGCCGCAGTCGCGCCCGCAGAGAAAGTACCCGACGTGGTCGTTGAGGTGCAAAAGACTCCGACAGCGCCATCCCCCGTCACCAGCAACGAATCCGACGACCCGTCTCGCCCGCCTAGACTTGGCGAGGCTGGCAAAGGCGAAGCCGAGGCGGACCTCTATTCCATCAACAACTTCTCCGTTTAATGCCGGCGCTTGCCGCCGTGGTCGGCATCTTTTTCCACGTGTGCGAGCGCGGCTCGGATGTGTTTTTTCGCCATGTTGGTCTTTGCGATGTCGTGCCATTTGCGTGAAGGTTTTGCGGAGGACTTGGTGATGATTTCCACCATGTCGCCGTTGCGCAGCGCGGTATCGAGCGAGACCATTTTGCCGTTGACGCGCGCGCCCGACATTTTGTTGCCGAGGTCGGAGTGCACGGCGTAGGCGAAATCTATCGGCGTCGCGGCGATGGGCAGGTCGATGACGTCGCCCTTGGGGGTGAAAACGAAAACGCGGTGACTGAAAAAGTCAGTTTTGAGCGTATCCATATATTCCTCCGATTCGTCCGCACCCATTTCCGTGTGCGCGAGGTCTTTGACCCACTCCGGTACGCCCGCTTTCGCGCCTTCCTCCGCAGGGACTGTTGGCGCACTTTTGCCGGGGAAAAACTGCCGTATCCATTCCAATGAGCGGCGCGTGCTCTTGGTGCCATGCTGGCTGTCTTTGTACGTGAGGTGCGATGCGATGCCATAGAGCGCTTCGCGGTGCATGGCTTCGGTGCGCAACTGCATTTCGAGCGCGCCGCCGTCGCCGGTGTAGACGGTGGTGTGAATGCTCTGGTAGCCGTTGGGCTTCGGGAAGGCGATGTAGTCTTTGATTTTGCCCGGCACCGGCCGCCAATGACCGTGGATGATGCCGAGCGCCGAGTAGCAATCGGCGACGGAAGGGAAAACAATCCGTAGCGCGATAATGTCGTATATCTTGGTCATGTCCCACTGCTTGCGCTCCAATTTGCGAAACATGCTGTAGACGCCCTTCACCCTTGCTTCAGTGCGGAATTCGCGTATTCCGGCTTCGCCGAGCTCGCGCTTGAGGTCGTGTTCGGTCTTTTCGAGCCGCTTCTCGTTCTCATTTTTGCGCTCTTTGAGGAGCTCGCGGGTCTTTTCGTAGTCCTTCGGGTACGCATAGGGGAATGCGGCATCCTCAAGCTCCTGCTTGGCGACCGACATACCGAGCCGGTCGGCAATAGGCGCATATATTTCAAGCGTCTCAAGTGCGATGCGCGTGCGCTTTTCCTCTTTGGGGACAAACTGTAGCGTGCGGGCATTGTGCAGACGGTCCATCAGCTTGATGATGAGCACACGGATATCTTTTGCCGTAGCGGCAAACAGTTTGCGGAGCGATTCCGTGTGCCGCTCCATGCCGCGGTAGCGCAGGGTGCCGAGCTTGGTCACGCCTTCGACAAGCGTGAGCACTTCTTTGCCAAAGAGCTCTTCCATCGTCGCGGGCTTCACGCCGGCGTCTTCTATTGTGTCGTGCAGAAGTCCCGCGGCGACGGCACGGGCATCCATACCTGCTTCCGCCAAGAGAAATCCGACCTCGGCGCAGTGTGTGAAGTAAGGCGAGCCGGAGTAGCGTTTTTGTCCTTCGTGCGCTTTTTGGGCAAAGTCGTAAGCTTTTGTGACGAGCTCAGTATCGGCGCTCTCTTTGCCCGCGAGAGCGGCGAGGATTTCTGCGGTTGAACGTGGAGTTGCGGTACCCATAGAAAGATACTACTCCGAAGCGCGCTTCGGTCAACGTATAGGTTACAGACTATTTCTTGCCCGCCAGCTTATGCGGATTATGATTCGGGCAGATTTTGCTCGAGCAACGCTCAGGAATCGTCTTGGTGCCTTCCATCATCAAAGAATCGCACATCTCGCAGAGGTTGCCGGTCGGCTTGGCCTTTATCGCATATTTGCACGCGGGGTAATTCGAGCATGCGTAGAAAATGCCGAACTTACCGCGCCGCTCCATCATTTCACCTTTGGTGCACACGGGGCAGGTGACTCCCGTCTTCGCTTTCGCAAGCTCGGCGGGGTCCTGCTTCACGAATTTGCACTTCGGATAGTTGGAGCAGGCGATAAAGCGGCCGAAGCGCCCTTCGCGCTCCATTTGCTGTCCGTCTTTGCAATCGGGGCATTTTTCGCCGATTTCTTTGGGCGGTGCAATCTCACTACCGTCCTCTTTGCGTGCGCCGAGGCATTTCGGGAACTTCTTACAGCTCATGAAGCGCCCATTGCGCGAGAGCTTGTATTCCATTTCGCCGCCGCAAATAGGGCAGGGAAATTCCGAGGGCGCTGGCCCCATGCCGGTGATTTTCGGTATTTTTGCTTTTGATTTCACGGCTTTGGTAAATGGGGTGTAAAAATCTTTGAGCGTCTTTTCATACTTGCGTGTGCCGTCGGCTATTTCATCGAGTTCGTTTTCCATTTCGGCGGTAAATGTGTCCGAAATGTATTCGGCAAAGTTCTGCTCGATGAATGAGGATACCACATCGCCGGTCGCAGTCGGGATGAGTGTGCGACCCTGCTTGTCGACGTATCCGCGGGTTTCGAGCGTGCGGATGATGCTCGCATAGGTAGAAGGCCGTCCGATGCCGCGGGCTTCGAGTTCTTTCACCAGCCCCGCCTCGCTGTAGCGCCCCGGCGGTTGAGTGGCTTTTTCCTCTGTCTGCGCGCTGAGAAGCGTGAGCGCATCATTGGCGGCAACCTTGGGCAATTCCACGTCCTCGCCACGCGCGTCGGGGTCCGCCGCCAGCCAGCCGTCGAACAGTACGCGCGAACCGTTGGCGGAAAAATCAGGAATCGCATCACCCGTTACGTTTGCGCGGATTTTTGTGCGAAGAGTTTTTGCGTCCGTCATTTGTGACGAAAGGGCGCGGGCACGGATGAGCGCATACAGCTTCTTCTGCTCATCGGTCGAACCGACCGAGCGCTTCGACGGGTCGGTGGGGCGGATGGCCTCGTGCGCCTCCTGTGCGTTCTTGCTTTTGGTTTTGTACATACGGGCTTCGACATACTTGTCGCCGAATTCTTTGCGCGCGGTCGCAATGAGCGCCTCCTGCGCTTCTTTGCCGAGATTCATGCTGTCGGTGCGCATGTATGTGATATGACCCGCTTCATACAATTTCTGTGCGATGCCCATCGTTCGCGACGGGGAAAGTCCGAGGCGGGTGGACGCCGTCTGCTGGAGCGTCGAAGTGGTAAAAGGTCCGCGCGGTGAGCGCGCCTGTTCGCTCTCGTCCACAGACTTCACGCTCCAGTCTTTGGTCTGCGCGGCTTTCAATATCCGCTCTGCTTCTTTTTCGCTCTTCGGCTCTTCGGAGCAGATGACGGTAAATTTCTCTTTCTTTTTCGTTTGCACCTCGGCGCTTATCACCCAGAATTTTTCCGGTACGAACGCGCGTATCTCGCGCTCGCGCTCCATCAGTATGCGCAGAGCGGGGGATTGTACGCGGCCGGCAGAGAGCCCGTAGCGCACCTTCTTCCAGATAAGGCCGGAAAGGTCGTAGCCGAACAAGCGGTCGAGAACGCGACGCGCCTCTTGTGCGCGGACCAGTTGCTCGTCAATGGCGCGCGGGTTCTTCAGTGCTTCCTGTACCGCGTGTTCGGTGATTTCATGAAAAACGATGCGTTTGGGCTTTTTGAGCCCGATTGCCTGCGCGAGGTGCCACGCGATAGCCTCGCCCTCGCGGTCGGGGTCTGTCGCGAGAATGACCTCGTCGGAGCGCTCCGCCGCTTCGTGCAGTTCATCTATTATCTTCTGCTTGGCCGGTACTATCTGATAGCGCGGCACGAATCCGCCCTCGACATCGACGGCGTCTTTGTTGCTCTTGGGCAAATCGCGTATGTGGCCGACCGAAGCGCGCACGAGAAATCCCGTGCCGAGATACTTCTCAATTGTCTTTGCTTTTGAAGGTGATTCAACTATTACAAGCTTCATGGTGCGTAGTGATACCGCATAAGCCTAGCACATGTCAAACATGCAAAGTGAAAGCCCGCGGTAAAGCGGGCCAACTCAACGCAACAGAACTGCACGCTATTTGTCGTGTCCGGGACGACCACACGAGTTGGATTCCGGCAGTCGCAGATATCCGCACTGATGACCTTTGTCATCCTTGTGGTCGCACATCAACCGCCAGTCAGTCGTGAGCTTGGTACTGACGACACGAGCTGGCGCAACTTTTTCCGGCGGCGTGACTACCACAGGCGTGGGCGCTGGTACCGGCGGTGGCTCGGGAACAGGCGGCTCGGGCGGCGCTACCGGGGGTGGTTCAAGCGGTGGCGCTGGTGCCGGCGCGGGCACCTTTTCCCGCCTTTTCTTTTTCTTGGCCGGTTTCGGTACAAGCTGAGGCGCGGCTTCAGTCGCTTTCGCCTTCAGCTCCATGTTCCGATTGTCCCGGACCCGGGCAATTCTGCCGATTGTCAGTCCGAGAAAAGTCTTCAGCTCTTTGTTCGTCCAAGCGTTCTCGAAATAAGGGGTGAGGATTTTTATCCGCAGTTGGGGGGATAACGAGTTCCACCACTTGCGGCCTTTCCCCGGAGGATCGCCATATGGCGGCTTATTTGGTCTCACAGTCGTTCTCCGATTGGGTATGCCCTCATTACGCGGGGCGAGGAGTACACGACGCAGACGCAACAATACACAACAGTACAACTGGTAGCGTTATGCCATAAAAACAACCGAGACACAATGATTCTCATATTCTCAAGTTCGCGCAAATAAGCGAATAGTTTTGTGTCTCGACAGTTCATACTTGCTAATTCAATTGAATAAGCAAATACACAAGCGTGACCTAGCGGATGCGGACCACACCGAGTTCTTCTACTATCAGGCCCTTTATCTCCATCGTGGAGAGCAGCACGTTGGCGTCGGAGATGGAGAGATCGAGGGCGCCAAGAAGTTCATCGCGAGGGCGCGGGCTCATAATTATTTCGAATACGCGTTTTTCATCAGCGGATAAATCTTCACGCAGTTCGCTTAGGGTGGTTGCACCGTCGCGCTTCGTTATGCCGAGCGCAACGAGCAGGTCTTCCGGCGAGGTGATAGCCGTCGCGCCCAAGCGCAGGAATTGGTGCGTACCGCGACTCTCTTCGCTAAAAATATTTCCCGGCACCACGAGCAAATCGCGATTATACTCCGTCGTGAGCTTGGCGGTGATAAGCGAGCCGGATTTTTCTTTCGCTTCCACCATGAGCGTCGCATGGCACAGGCCGGCCATTACGCGGTTGCGTTTCGGGAATGTGTAGTCGGTCGCCCGCATGTCGGGCTTCTCTTCCGAAAGCAGCGCCCCGCCCTTCTCGAGAATCTCGCGCGCGAGCGCCACATTGGCACGCGGATAGAGCACGTTCCAATCCAGTCCGGAGCCGGGAACTGCGACCGTGGTGAGTCCGGTGTCGAGCGCCGCGCGGTGCGCCTCGGCGTCGATGCCATAGGCGAGCCCCGAGACAATGACAATGGGATATCCCCGGAGTCCCTCTACCAGATAGCGGAGCGCGCGCCTGCCGTATTCCGTGCAGGCGCGCGAACCGACTATCGCGAGCCATTTGTGTTCAGATGAAGGAAGCGTGCCGCGCAGGTGCAGTTGTTTCGGCCGGTCGGGGATTTCCCGCAACAGGGCGGGGAACTCGTTCGGCGAGAGCAATTTGAGGTCGTCATTCACAGTGGTATTATCCTAGCATGTTGGATATAAAGTTTATCCGCGAGAACAAGGATGTTGTCGCCGCGGGCGCGAAAAAGAAGCACATCAAAATAGATATTGATGCGCTCATCGCGCTCGACGACAAACGCCGCGCGCTCCAGCTCGAGATAGACCAGAGGCGCGCGGAGCAAAACGCCGCTTCTACGGAAATCGTGAAAGTCTCCGGCGCAGAACGCGAGTCTCTCATCGCCAAGATGTCGGAGCTTAAAAAGAGCTTACAACAGCAGGAAGAAGCTCTGCAGGAAATATTGAAAGAGTGGCGTCTCCTGATGGTGCAAGTACCCAATGTGCCTGACATGTCGGTGCCCGACGGCGACTCGGATGCGGACAGTCAGGAGGTAAGACGATGGTCTCCCGCCTCCGGCGACGGGGGTGATACGCCGAAATTTGACTTTGAACCAAAAACTCATTCCGAACTCCTGCTCGCTCACGATATGGCGGATTACGAGCGCGGTGCCAAGGTCGCGGGATTCCGCGGCTACTTCCTCAAGAACGACGGGGCGCGGCTCGTGTGGGCGCTCGAGCGGCTTGTGGAGGACCGCTTTATGAACCGCGAGGGATTCACGCCGATGATTGTACCGAGTATGGTGCGCCGCGAGCCGTTCGTCGGCACGGGCTACTTGCCGCAAAGCGAAGAAGATTTATATAAAACGCAGGACGGCGATTATCTCGCGGGCACGGCGGAGGTCGCCGCTATGGGTTACTACGCGGACGAGACACTCGATAAGAAAGATTTGCCGGTAAAATTCTTCGCGTTCTCTCCGTGTTTCCGTCGCGAAGCGGGAAGTCACGGCAAAGATACAAAAGGCATTTTCCGCATCCACGAATTCGTGAAGTACGAACAGGTTGTGCTCTGCGAGGCGAGTCACGAGCAGTCGGTGGCGCTTCACGAAGAAATTACCGGCAACGCCGAAGCGCTTTTGCAGGAGCTGAAATTGCCGTACCGCGTGGTGGTAAATTGCGGCGGCGATTTGGGCTTGGGGCAGGTCAAGAAGTATGATATTGAAGCGTGGATGCCGAGCGAAGGGAAGTACCGCGAAACTCACTCATCTTCTTATTTCCACGATTTCCAGACGCGCCGGCTCAACATCCGGTATCGCGACGAAGACGGCACACTTCGCTATGTACACTCGCTCAACAACACGGCGCTCGCGATGCCGCGTATTCTGTGCCAGATAGTCGAGAACTACCAGCGCGCGGACGGAAGTATTGAAATCCCGGAGGTACTCCGGGCGTATATGGGGAAAGATGTCATCAAATCGAATCGTTGATTTGCGCCAAAAGCCGGGGCGCGTGCGTTCGTTTTCGGTGGGTACACCGCCGTCGCGGGAGCAAAAACGTTTGCCGCTGCGCGCGCGCCGCAGGCGCGCGCGTGCGGGAATCGTTTTTCTTGTGCTCCTCCTCATCGCCGCCGCTATATACGCGGTGCATTGGGTCTCATACCTGCCGGCGCTCAATGTTTCCCAAGTGATCGTCGCTGGCACGGAGACACTTCCGCCGCAGCTCGTGCAGACATTTGTCGAAAGTAAGCTCAATGACGGTTCGTACCGTTTTTTCTCGCGCAGTAATATCTTTTTGTATCCGAAAACAGCGGTAGAACAGGATGTCGTTGCATTTTTCCCGCGCATCAAGTCCGCGGCTGTCGCCCGCCCGTCATTATTTTCGCGCACAGTCGTGGTCACTGTCGAAGAGCGTCAGCCCTATGCGCGTTGGTGTATAAGTACCGATGAATGCTTCCAGATGGATGCGACCGGCTTTGTCTTCGCGTCCGCCGATGCGTCAACGACCCCGTCGAGTATATTTGCCGAGCCGTATGTGTTCTCCGGCGCCCTCGCCGGTGAGCCGGTCGGGCAGGTGTTTATTCCCGGACGCTTGCGCGGCCTTCTTGCGCTCCTGACAGTCTTGCAGCAGCAGGATGGTCTGACACCTTTGAGAGTGTCGGTCGTGAGTGGTCAGGATTTTTCAGTGGATTTTCAGGAAGGTTTTTCGCTCAAGGCTTCATTTGGTGCGGACGCAGGCACACTCGCGCGCAATCTCAAACTCGTACTCGATTCCGACGCGCTCGCGGGAAAAGAATTTCAAATCGAATATGTGGACCTCCGTTTCGGCAACAAAGCGTATTTTAAATTGAAAGGGGAGTCGGCAAGTTCAACAGTGCAGTGATTAAAATTATAAGGGCGACCACCGGTCGCCCTTTTTTTGTTTTCTTGCCGCTTGCCCGCTTACTCAATAGTGCGGAACATCGGCTCCGACTTCGTTGTCTCGGTTCGTTCGACGGTCGACGGCTGGGAAGCACATTGATCTGCCCCGGCAATCCCGACGCACAAACTCGAACTGAAGTCCGGCTCACCCGGCCAACTGCTCGGATACGCGGGTGTCAGACTCGCTTGCTGGGTCCCTTGACGCATGCACGCTTTCTCCCTCGATGTTGTTCGAGCTACTTCGGTTTCGGTAGCTCGCATTGCTCCAGGACTGCGAACGCGATGTCACCGTTGGCCAGATTGGTCATCGCGGCCGACAGTGCTCGAACGTTTTTGCCGGTCCGCTGGTCCGACGTGTGTTCAAGTGCGGCCCGGAAAAGCAGTCCAAGTTCCTCGCGGGGGAGGCCCTTGTTCTTTAGAGACTGCAGACGAGCCACGAGCTCGCGGTCGTCGGTATCACACCTCTTGGCAAAGTCCGGATCGTTGAGGATTAGCCAGAAGGGATTCTCGTCCAGCGAGATTTTCTTGGTCTTCTTGCCGTCTTTAGCCATTTCATTCCACCCATTCTCTTTGTTGAAGAAAAATTGGGACGGAGGGTACGCGAGACTTAGCCCTCCTGCAAACACTATATCGCAACACGAATACCGAGTCAATGTCAAATCGTGGTATTGTTCGTGCACTATGAACCCCGTTAGAAATAACGCACGATACAATTAGCCATGTTTTTGAAACTCAAAGATACTCTTTTTACCCGGTTTAAGTCGGGGTCGCAAAGAGCGGGACATCGTCCGATTTCTAACGGGGTGAATTTCTGGGAAAAGCTGCCGAAGCCTTTTTTTGTGCTTGCGCCGATGGAAGACGTGACCGATGTCGCATTTCGCACGCTCATAGCCAAGTACTCGGCGCCGGAAGTGCCGCGGGCTTTCTATACCGAATTCACGTCCGCCGACGGACTCATCCTCGCCCCATTGGAAAGCAAAGCTTCCAACGGGGCAGGCCGACGAAAACTTTTCAAGAAGTTAGAGTTTTCAGAAAACGAGCGCCCGGTCGTTGCACAGCTTTTCACCTCGAATCTTGAACACATGGAGGCCGCGGCGAAGATGTGTCGCGAGCTTGGCTTCGACGGATTTGATATCAACATGGGGTGTCCGGTGAATGAAGTGGTACGGCAAAATTGCGGCGCGGCGCTTATCAAAGACCCTGCACATGCACGCGCACTCATCCGCGCCGCCAAGCGCGGTTTCGAGGGGCCGGTCTCGGTGAAGACGCGCATCGGCTACAACACCGATGAATTGGAGACATGGCTGCCGGAGCTTCTCGCCGAAGAACTTGCGGCGGTCGTCTTGCACGCGCGTACGCGTAAAGAGATGTCCGAAGTACCCGCGCGCTGGGAGCGCGTTGCGCGCGCAGTGGAAATTCGCGACGCACTCAAATCGCCAACGCTTATACTCGGCAACGGCGATGTCAGAGATATCGCGGATGCACGCGCGAAATGCGAGGCAACCGGTGCCGACGGCGCGATGCTCGGCCGTGCTGTATTCGGCAACCCGTGGTTGTTTGCAGAAGCAAACAATCCCGAGCGAAGTCGAGGGACAATTTCACCGGAGGAGAAAATCCGCGCACTCATCGAGCATATCGAACTGTTCCAGCAAATGATGAGCGGTTACCAGAACGATGCCGTCATGAAGCGGCACTTCAAGGCGTACATCGGCGGTTGGGACGGCGCGAAAGAGCTTCGGACAAGACTTATGGATACCGCAGGCCTCGAGGAAGCAACCGAGGTGCTCCGGGAAACCCTCGTGCATCTATAGACAATTTGGATGTGGATGATATCAATACAACAGAAAACCAAACGCAAAACCGTGGGAGTTGGACATGTTCATCTCTCGGCCAGACCGATTACGCATGTTGCGCGACGCAGTCGCTGAACAAAAAAAGCGCGGCTGGCCGGAAGACTGGCGTGCCGCCGTGTCAAAGCTTGCCGTCAAGGATACGCAGCACAGTTGGAAGGGCATGAGCGCATTCATCTCGACGCTTGACCCGTATGAGTGGGATTCGCTCGATTTTCCGTCACCCGCAAAATACCTCACTCCTCCGTCGGCCAGACGCAAATCGAGGCAGGACATTGTGCCGGCGGATAAACCGAAGGATACGGCAGAAGGCCAACGGGTAAAGCAGCGCATCTTGGAACGCAAGGACGCATGGATGCCGGTGCTCGTCGCTGAAGCCGAACGATTGAACGGCGTCGGTACATACGTGACTCTTAATAAGATCGCGGGGGGCACGTATAAGCAGCTGAAGATGTCTCCGAATGCGGTCTATGAGTTCATCAGAGTGCATTGTAGAGAGAAGGACAATCTCATTCGGCTTAAAATCCTCAATGCGGATGGAACGCCCGTGGTGCGTCAGAAGCGGGTAAAGGTGCGGAAGACTCCTTCGCCGCCGCTCCAGCCTAACGGCAAAGGGAAAGGCGTCGTGCTAAGCGAAAAAGATAAGCAGCTTCTTTCCGGTATTGATCAGCGATACGAGTCCGCGCTCGCCGCACTGAAACCGCAGAAGCGTACACGGAAGAATCTTGCCGTGGCGCTTGGATTTGGTGAGGGAAAGGTTGACTTTGTTGATGCGTATCTCTTCCAGCACCGGGAATTCGCGGCGAAGCTCGCAGACGGCAACGAAGCTCTTAGCACCGGTTATTTGAAGAAGACCGGATAAATGACATTTGAGGTCTGCGGAAGCGCTTCCGCCGGCCGATTCTTTTTGTGCATAGCCGCTCCGTTGGGCTATACTGCCCCCATGGCAAAAGAGGTGAAGCATACGACACTCTACCGGGCGTACCGGCCGACCGACTGGAAGGAGGTGCGCGGGCAGGCACAGGTGACCGACACGCTTGAGAAATCCATCAAGAACGGCAAAATCGCGCACGCATATCTTTTCTCCGGCGGACGCGGGACAGGGAAGACTTCGGTCGCGCGCATCCTCGCGGCCAAGCTCGGCGTGAGCGACAAAGACCTCTACGAGATGGATGCCGCCAGTAATCGCGGTATCGACGACATCCGCGAATTGCGCGAGGGCGTCTATGCGATGCCGTTTGAATCCAAATACAAGTTCTACATCATCGACGAGGCGCACATGCTCACCAAGGAGGCATGGAACGCATTCTTGAAAACATTGGAGGAACCGCCCGCGCACGTGATATTCGTCCTCGCGACGACCGAGCGTGACAAAGTGCCGGAGACGATACAATCGCGCTGCGAGATATACACATTCAAACAGCCGACGCGCGAGATACTCGCGGGTATCGTGACGGACATCGCAAAGAAGGAGGGATATTCACTCGAACGCTCCGCGGCGGAGCTCGTCGCACTTTTGGCGGAAGGTTCGTTCCGTGATGCTCTGGGAATATTGCAAAAAGTGCTTGCGGTGACCAAGGACAAGAAAATCGACGTTGCGGAAGTCGAAGCGGTATCGGGTGCGCCGCGCGGCGAAATCGTCCGGCAAATACTTTCCGGACTTGCGAAAAAAGACGCGCCCTCCGCATTGAAGGCCATGAATACGGCGATAGGCGAGAACATGGATGCGCGTACGCTTTGCAAACTCCTCATCCACCGTATGCGCGTCGTGCTCCTTATGCGCTACGCCCCGGCGCTCTCGGGTGAGCTCGGCTCAGAACTCACCGAAGCCGACCTTGCGCTTGCAAAAGAACTTTCGAAAGAGCCTGCCGTCAATTCGGACATGCTCCGCGCGCTACTCGAGACCTACGGCACGATGGCCTATGCCGCGGTGCCGCATTTACCGCTTGAACTCGCGATAGTCGACGTTTGTGCACAGAAGCCCGTTTGACGCGATACCGTCCTCGGACATACTGTCGTTATATGAACAAAACCTATGTGTGGGCGGTTGTCATTATTCTGATACTTCTTATCGGCGCGATTTTGTATAACCAAAAGGGAAGCGCGGGCGCACCTGCAGCCGAGAATTTCGGCACGTACTCATATGAGTGCGACGAACGTGTGACATTCACCATGACACCGGCATCGGACATGAGCACCATCGCCATCGCTCCCGATAGCGCTGATGCCGTGTATCCGCCCGCAGTCACTCTCACCAAAAAGCCGGCAACCTCGGGCGTACGCTACGAAGGCGGTGGCGTCGTTTTCACCGCACGCGGTGAGACGATTACACTCGGCGAAGGAGACTCCGCCATCAACTGCTCTCCCGTCCCCAATCCCGACTCGCCGCCTTTCAACTTCGGCGACTAAGTTAACAGGATATCTACTCGCCGATGATATCGGTGATACGTTTCTCCACTTTCTGCACGAACGTGTGCACTTTCGGGAATTTACGCGTGTGATGCTCTATCCATTCACGCGCCGTCGGCGAAGCGATGGAGAGCAGAATGAGCCCGATGGCGAGGAAGAGAAAACCTTGCAGGAATGGAAGCGCAAGTCCGATCAGTCCCAGCACGATGAAGATGATGGCCGCCGCGAATACCATCGCGCGTTTTACGTGCTTGTTCATATTTCGCATAGTATCATTGAAAGCGCATATGCCTGATACGCGCTCATTGGCGACTGAAGTCCTGCGGGATTCATATCTCGCCAATCTTGCCACGAACGATGCGGAAGGCCCGTGGGCCGCGGCTGTCACCTTCATTCACGACGCGGATATGAATGTGTACTGGCTATCGCAGAGAGTCGCGAGACATTCGCTTGCAATCACCGGCGGTAGCCCCGTCGCCGTGGCGATTACCGCCACATGGGAATCGAGCTCGGAGCGCGCCCTGCAGATGTCGGGGCGTGCGGAACAAATTGCGGACGTACCGGAGCATATCGCAGAAGCGTACGCGCAGAAACGCGGGCGCGAGCGGCACGAACAACTGCAGAAATCGCTCGAACGCGGAACTGTGTGGTACCGTCTGAAGCCCACGCACATCGAACTCATCTACGGCGCGCACTTCGGCTACAACCGCCAGCGGGTCTTATAGTCCCCCAGCCTTTCACCTTTCGCAGACACATTACTTGCTAATTCAATTGAATTAGCAAGTATGGATACGACTTCATCAGAGGAGGGGACGGAGGGCGGCAATGAGACTGGTGTCTTTTGAGAGCGAATAATTGACGACGGTACTGACTTGCTCGGTAGAAACTAAGTCGGAATGAGCCAATTGCCGCAGGTGTCGCGACGTAGCAGCCATTGATAGCCTTAGGTGCCCGGCGATTTCGCCAACGGATGCATTCTTGCGGGATAGAAGATATCTGACAATTGCCAGTCGCCGTCTATTCGCAAGAGCCTTTAAGACTTTCTCAAGCTCAACTAATTTGTCAGCCATACAAACATTATTTGCTAATTCAATTGAATTAGCAAATAGGGGTGTGGAATATCCTGCAGTATTTGTTATTCTCAAGGCGTTTGGGGAGTCGTCTAATGGTAGGACATCAGGTTTTGGTCCTGAGTATCGGGGTTCGAGTCCCTGCTCCCCAGTCCGTCAAATTTGGTAAGATAAACACATGCCTACTTCGGAAAGAGCGAGAGAAATAATCGAGAAGATTCCCTATATAACTATCGCTAGCGTCTCGCAAAATGGAGAGCCGTGGAACGCCCCCGTATTTACGGCGTACGACAAAAGCTTCAACTTCTACTGGGGTACGTATCGCGAGAGTCAGAAATCCAAGAACATCAAAACGAACAAGAACATCTTCTTGGTTATATTCGATTCAACAACCGCCCCGGGAAGCGGCGAAGGTGTCTACATCAAAGCGCGGGCAGAGGAGTTAACAGACTCGAAAGAAATCGCTTTCGCTCACCAGCTTTTGTGGGACAGACACATCGTCCCTTACTGGAAGCTGGAGCAAGTACAGGGCGATACGCCAATCCGTCTCTATAAAGCAGTGCCAGAGAAAGTGTGGATGAACGCGGGGTACAAGATAGACGGCAACTACATTGACACAAGGGTCGAGATAGATTTGGATAAGTAGGTTCCAACTCTGTCCCACCCGTAATCTAACTCTGAATGCAACACTGTGAATAAATTTCATTCGGTGTCTGGA
>ERZ1292625.1283-Hain-H41-01um-R1-1283-length-30990-cov-72_pt1 | contig 22588 bp, 37 predicted proteins | sample MGYA00564400_ERZ1292625 | MGnify/ENA primary metagenome ERZ1292625 (study PRJEB36523, sample SAMEA6512639) | groundwater metagenome | collected 2019-01-08 | study: AquaDiva: Metagenomics assemblies of 32 groundwater samples
ATTTGCCATGGGGATATTACTTATACTGTTAAAATGGAGATGATCCCACTACTTTTGAAATGGGTATTATTCCACGAAAAATAGGGAGTTAAAGTAAACCCTTGAGGTCGTGGGTTCAATTCCCACTCCCGACACCAAAAGTATCCGTGAGGAGGAAAAATGAAAGTAAGACTTATATCGGATTTCATTGATTGGTATGACCACGCTTTTGATGGAAGCGTGGGCGAGTTTATTTATCGGCGGATGTCAAAGGCAGCCTCGGGGAAAGGCAAAGATTGGCAGTTGTGCTGGTTATCCGATAGTTTTAGGGTGCCTTTCCATGGGTGTGTAGGACATATGACTACAATATACAAGGATTTCCAACAATTCGTGGTATATACTGATGTTCTTGCCCATTGTGGGGAGGGGAAGGTTTTATTGCCTTTGTGTGAGGCGGCAAATCTTTATCCGCATGATACTTTTTGCAGTGAGTATATTCCATCTTTAGCAAATGGAAAATCATTTAGCTATAGATTGCTATTCGCTGCAAGAAAGCGATTCTGGATAAAATATACATCAAGCAACGACTGGAGGAGTAATTGTGGGGACTGTAAATGGGAATTGCTTGAGGAGAATGAATCACTTATCATGGATAATTATTTGCCCAATAAAATGCCAGATTGTGGTGTTTTGGCTGCAATAGATTTTGTTCTATGTGATGGCAAGTTATGGGCAATAGATTTTAACACTGCCCCTGGATTAGTTCCAATTAAAGGTATAGTTAGTGCAGAGGAGATTGTAGCTCCCATACGTGAGTGGTATAGATTTATGGGCGATGACATCGATGCTGGACAGGTTTTGTCTAAAGGAGATATGCAATGAGACAGAAAATACTTGACAGTTTAGGTGCAGAAGGTGTGGCAATAGTTAGCCTATTCATAACCGCAGTATTCCTCGTGGCTATATCTGTATTGGCAATAAAGGCATGTGCAGAGACGATACTGCCAGATGTGCCGCAATATGTGGATGAATGCGGTGAGCCTGTATATGCAAGGGTTACGGCTACTGCATATACATCAAGAGTGCAAGAGACTGATGATACTCCCGCAATTACAGCAACAAATAATCGGGTCAAAAAAGGCATCATTGGAGTATCCCGTAGCCTTGAAAGAAAATTCCCATTGAGGACTGTTGTCTATTATCGCACAAATGATGGGGCATTGCACACGTTCAGGGTGATGGACAGAATGTCTGCTCGGTGGGCGGACGAACGGATAGATGTATGGCATGAAAAACTATCAGACGCTGAAGAGTTTGGTATCCAGAGAGGTTATCTCTGGAGTGAGTAGGAGGAATGATGACGAGATATGTATTGTTTGGCAACAAGAAGTGTGCAATATGTCAGGTAGGGGAAAAGCTGCTAAAAGCATTAGGTATATCATTTTTGTATACGGATGTTGCGACTACCAATGGATTGGCAGCATATCAACGACATATAAGTGACTGCAATGGCGATGACAACAAATTGCCTGGATTGCTTCTATGCGAGGTAATAGATAATAAAGGCAACGCTGAATTGCTGAAACGGCTATTACAGGGAGATGCTGTAATAGATTATCTTGAGGTAAAACGGCATCTTAAGGAGAAGAAGTTATGAAGATATTTGCTGTTGACCCAGGGAATGAGAAAAGTGCATATGCCATATGGGATGGGCATAGCATTCTTAAGGCAGAAAAACTGATAAATGATGAGATGAAATAAATGATTGAGTGGAAAAGCTCATCCGAGGACTACGATATGGTTGCTATCGAGAAGATAGAAAGCTATGGAATGCCGATTGGGGCAACGGTAATAGATACCGCTGTCTGGATAGGGCGGTTTATTGAGGCATTACAAGGGGTAAGGAATGATTACCCTCATCAGAAGATAATTCTGATCCCACGAAAGCAGGTTAAATTGCATTTGTGTAATGCAACCAGAGCAAAAGACAGTAATGTAATCCAGGCATTAAAGGATCGTTTCGAGCCAGGATTGCAGCCGAGAGAAAGACCAAAAGGGTTGTTGAAAGGTTTAAAAGCGGACATGTGGCAAGCGTTCGCTTTGTCGGTATATGTTTATGACTTCCTGCAAGGTGGGGGAGATGTCGAGGAGTTTGAGGTTAGATAGGAGAAAAAATGGATTATACATTATATGGAGCTGCAGGTTGTGCTTTGTGCCTGAAGGCAAAGCAGCTAATGGAAAAGGCAAAGTTGGATTACGTCTACGTTGATGTTGGGTTTGCGGAGGGGTTAGCAGACTACCATTATGAGATTGCTGCTTATGATGGGGATGGTAGTAAATTGCCAGGACTATTAGTGCCAGAGATTAGGACTGGAAGCAATGAATCCTATGTAGAGAAAAAACTACATCAGGGAATGGCAGTAATAGATTTTTTGAATGCTCAGGTATAGGATGGGGGGGGGGTGATGGGTATGTTATGGTTTGAGAAGGATGAGCTTTGGGCGGTTGGGATGGTTATATTGGTAGTGTCTGTGTGGGGATACTGTATTTGGAGGTATTAAATGTTGACAGGGTATCAATTAGAAGAGCATAATAGGTGCATAACAGGGTCGAAGGTAGCTTCGATATTGGGGCTATCCAGTAAAAAAAGTAAGTGGCAGTTGTTCTGCGAGATGAGGGGGGATATTGAGAGAGAAGAGCTGAAAGGCGACCATCTCTTGATGGGGAGTTGTGCAGAGCTTGCCTTCGATAAGTTCCTTCAGGAGAAATATGGATGGCAAGTTGAAATACCTCCAGAGGGAGGGCAGCACCATGAGGAACACAAATTCTTATTTGGGCTGGTGGATAGATTCGTTGCTGTTGATGGGGTAAAATATATCCTTGAATACAAGAATTTTGACAAGTTTTATAAGGGTAATTGGGATACTGATGTGATGGATAATCTGATATTGCCAGATACTGTCCTGACCCAGATTCATTTCTATATGTTGCTGTGGGACATGCCAGCCAAGGCGTTTGTGTGCTTTGGCGGGAATGAGCCATATTTGATAGATGTGCCAAGAAACCCTGATATTGAGGGGTATATACTCAAGGAATGTATTCAGTTTTGGGATGATTTGCAAAAAGGCAATTATCCTGAGCCTGATTATGGGAATGAGGGCACATCAAAATTGCTATCGAAGATATATAATTGCCCAATTGGAGATTATCTTGATGGCACAACGGAAGAGATGGAAATCGGTAGCGAACTTGCACAGCTAAAAATAGAAATCGCACCATTAGAAGAAAGGAAAACATATTGCAGTAATTGGTTGAAGGCAAGGGTCAATGACCATGAAGGGATTACATTTCCCGATGGTTGGGGATATACGTATAAACGGAACAAATCATCAAGGATTTTCAACGAGAAGAAATTTATTATCGAAAATCCTGAATTAGCACAGAGATATATGGAGGATGTCTCTGGTGCAAGGGTATTAAGGGAGAAGAATTTTAATAAGAAGATATGAGGAGGAAAAGAAGATGAATAATAGCGAGACCACTTCTAAGCTATCGACAGCATTAAGCAATATGCAAAAAGCAATGAAAGCTGTCCAGCGGAACTCAAGGAATCCGTTCTTTAAGAGCAATTACGCTGACCTTGCTGAAATATGGAAAACCATTAGAGAGCCTTTGTGCAGCAATGGATTATCGGTTACTCAATCGACAGATGTTGTTGAAGGTGTTTTTATGCTAATTACAACCCTTTGGCACTCCAGCGGGGAATGGATAACATGCAGGTATCCAATAATCCATGCAAAAGATGATCCCCAGAGCATTGGTTCAGCGTTGCAATATGCAAGGCGATATTCGTTGTCCTCATTGGTTGGCGTAACCAGTCAAGATGATGATGAAGATGATGATGGGGAGAGATGCGTTGGTCGGGGGGAGGATAAAAATGATGTATCATTCCCTGCCCTGAAGAAGCAGATGGAGTGTTTCACGGATACCAACGCTGCAACGAATTGGTGGAAGTCTCACAGGCAAGAGATACTTAAGTGCACAGCAGCGGAGCAGTCGCAGCTTGCCGAGATAGGGGCAAAACTTACGCAACAGAGCAAGCTATCTCAAAAAGCGGCTGCGGCATTAAAACCAATCGCAGAGCTAACTGCCGCACAAAAAGGAATAGCTGAGTTGACTCGAAGCCTTGCTAATACAGCCATTGCGGCATTGGGTATTAATAAGCAGGTGGGCGAATTAACGGATGCTGAATGCGTTGCAATCAGCAAAAAGGTGAGTGCGTTGGCTGATGAGGAGGCGGAAAGATGATAAATAGTGTTACGCTTGATGGCTTTAATGGCTTCGATTGCAGCCATGAGTTAGGGCAGCACACACTGATTACTGGTAATGTAGGCAGTGGCAAGACCAGCATTTGGCAGGCAATCCAATTTGTGCTGTCTCCTGTGGCATCAGCAAATATGGCTAATGTGTTCGAGGAGCATTATGCCCAGAGCAGCGGGACAAATATATTTAGTGCATCTCTTGTGGTAGATGGCAAGACAATCACAAGAGAATTGAGGAAAACCGAGAAGGGGATAGTACAGAGTTTTTTGCAGGGGGATAGAAAGCTATCTACCAAAGAAGAATCGATTTTACTCAAGGAACTCAACGTATCCATCCCCACAATAGAGGCTTTTATCGAGATGTCCGATGCGAAAAAGATAGCGGACATTTGTGAGAAGTTTGGAGAGGGGGAAGAGATAGCTACTCTGGGGGATAGAATAGAACGTTTGCGGGGCGAGGTAACTGTCCAGCAGCAGACCATTCTTAACCAGCGTGGGATGATTGAACGATTGGATGCAACGGCTAAGACAAAGGCTGCGTATAGCCCTGAAGGGTTGCTCGTTATTGAAGATGAGATAAAGAAAGTCGAGGCAGAGATAAAAGAAGCTGAAGAGGAAGAGGTGGCAACACGGCGGGCAGCCGCAGAAAAGATAAGAGAAGAACAGGCAAAAAAGGCGATAGATGATAGGGACTTGGAAATAGCTCGGCTGCAAGCAAGAGATGGAGAGAGGTTGCCACCGTTATCAGCAGAAGAGATGCAGAGATTGTGTAAGAATGAGGCTGACAGGCTAATGCCGTTGGGTTTCACTGGACTATTTTACAATGAGTTGCCCTGCAAAAATTGTCTAAGCACATTAAATGATGTGATTGCAGGGTTAGGAACGGCTACTAAATGCTATGCCTGCGGGGCGGAGCAGATGGTAAGCCCTGCAACAATAAGCCTCAAGGTGATGAGGACTAAAATCAAGTCATTAGGGGGTGGGCAATGCAAGAATTGATGGAGCGGTTGAGTAAGTTGAAAGACCAACAGAGGTCAATAATTGAAGCTAAAGGCGTGCATGATACCATGCTAATAGCAAAGAATGAACTGGTTATCATGGAAGCGATGATAACCGCAGACAAGGATAAGATGAAGGGGTTGCTTTCGCAAAGGGGGGAACTCTTACATGAGGCAACACAGAAGATATGCCTCGAAGTGGATAAAGGCTTATCTTGCGGGGTATCTCAAATCCAGATAACAGAGAAGAATATCTCCATTGGGTGGGTAATAGACAATAAGTATCACCCAATGGAAAACTTGTCTGGCGGGGAGAAGATTGAGTTCCTGAATGCCTTAGCCCAAGTGCTCTATCCCTCTGATAATCCTCTAACTCATCTGGAATTAGCAGAGACAGGAGACAGGGTTGAGGATGTGCTTCATGCGGTATTATCCAGCCAAAAGGGGCAGGTGATAGCTTGCACGTGTAACTGGGACGATAATTATTCGCATGAGGGGTGGGGCAGGATTGAATTAAAATAATACATTGGCATAGGGCTAAAAAATAAAACAGGCTATTGGCAAAATAGCCAGCAGGCAAGCATCCCCCCTGTTTGTTTGTCTGTGCCCTGTGCCTAATAAGAATATTACTTGCTTATCTTATTTATTCGAGGTGAAAAAATGGAAATTAAACCAGGGTATATCTCATTTATTGTTGTTGTTGGGAATGAGCAGCAGGGCGAGAAGGCAGGAGGTACAACACTCCTCGATGGGTTAGCTGTAGGAGGTAAGCTATATGCCAAAGATATGGAAACAGAAGAGCTTTATGTTTTTGAAGTAATAGAGAAGATAACGGAAGAATAAAAGGAGTTAAAAAATGAGTGGCGGGTATTTTGACTATAAACAATATGAGATGGAGGAAATAGCAAGGAGTATCAGGAAGGTAATCGCTAAAAACGATTCTAACGAAAAAGATGAGTTCGGCTATGTTATTGGGTCCCATTACTCGGTAGAGACAATTAAGAAATTGCAAGAAACAGTAAATACGCTGGCTCGTGCAGCAACTATGGCACAAAGGGTGGATTACCTTCTTGAGGGTGATGATAACGAGGAGTCTTTCCGTGAGAGATGGGATGAGGAGTTGAATGAAAAGGGGGTGATGAAATGATTAGAGGATTGATGCTGTTGGTTATGGTGGTGTGTTATGTTGGGTGGATTGCTCCTGCGATGGCAAGCGTTTTCAAAGATGGGTCGAAGGATATGCCAGTGCAAAAAATCCCACAAAGATGTGCCATTGTTCTTGATGCTAAGGGGATGTTGCCGTGCATAAAACCAGCAGGCAAAACATATGGCTTTACCCATTTTATTGGGCAAGCCACTGGGTATAATAGCGAACATTCGTGGACAACTGGTGATATGCCAGAGATTAAAATTGATGAAGAGAAGAAGGCAAGGGTAGCCAATAATAAAGCGGAAGATGAGAATCTGGAGAATGACGGAAACCCTTATGGCATCTGCAGGTTAAATGGATGGGATACGGTATGTACCTATATCGATTGCCCTATCTGCGGTAAGAAAATGTGGATTGATGTTGATAATGAAAATTCAAACAAACAAAAGGGGGTGATGAAATGACAAGAATGGAGTTTGTGGACAAAGTGAAAAAAAAGCACGGGCAGATAACTACTGATACAGTATCAGAGGTATTGGACGCTGTCTGGGCAGTTATCGAGGAGTTGCTATCTGATGGGAAAGAAGTCTGGCTGGGTCGGCTGGGAAAACTGAAAACAGTAATCCAGTCGGCAAGGACAGGACGCAACCCAAAGACTGGAGTTGCAATTGATGTGCCTGAGAAAACGGCGATAAAGTTCGTACCGTTCAAGCACATAAAAGAACTAATAAACAGTTGAGTGATGACTGATACCCCTGCCGATGGAGGATGTCGGCAGGAGGGAACAAAAGGAGGAACGATGGCAAACTTTAATCGAGTAGTATTGTGCGGGAATCTGGTTAAGAAACCAGAGACAAGGTATCTGCAAAGCGGGATGGCAGTCGGAAGCTTTACAATAGCTCTTAACCGCAAATCTAAAGAAAAAGACGAGGTCAGCTTTATTCCGATTACTGTATGGGATAAATTAGCTGAAAATTGCGAGAAGTTTCTGGACAAAGGCAGCCCTGCCCTTCTTGAAGGAAGGCTAAACCAAAAGTCGTGGACAACCAAAGAAGGCGAGAAAAGGACATGCCTCGAAGTTGTGGCAGAGAATGTCCAGTTTCTGGGCAATGCAAAGGCAGGAGAACAAGATAGCCCAAGGATGTCGGATGCTAAGGCAATATTTGAGACTAATAATGATGTTCCGTTCTAATTAAAAAAGGGGGCAGAGATGAGAGAAGGTATACATGTTGTAAGCGATGGAACGATTGATGGGCTGCAAGAGTGGATAGCTCATTTTAGGAAGAAAAAGATTGATATTGCAGTTGTCAAATATTTGGGCATTTTTCAGATTTGGCGGGTTATGATGCCTACCGATTATGTGGCTGGTGGGCTAAAACCTATGAAGATGCCAAAGAATGCCAAAGAGGTGGCGATATTATGAGAATATCAGACATAATGGCTCTTTTAGGAATTGGGGCTACAATAGGAATTGTAGCAATTAAAAGCTTTGAGATATTTTGTAAAAGTTTAGGGCTATTGTAAGGAGGAGAAAATGGGAAGGAAGCAACCTAATCCATCACCGGCATTCCCCCCACCGGCACCACCACCCGCTCCACCACTCAAAAAAGTAGCAGGCGGGGGCGTGATAGTATCGACAGGAGGTATAATTGAGATGAATATTTCTGGATGTGAAAAAGAAAAGTTAAGAGATGATTGTTTGAAAATCATTATAGCAGTTTGGCAGAAGATTGATTGGGGTGGGATGTCTCCTATGCGGAGAATGAAAATCTATGATGAGTTGGCAGGAAAAATCAAAAGCAGTGCGATGACGTCGAGTTTGTCGAGTTTTGTAGACAAGTTGACTCGGAAATTCGAGGTTCGCAGCTTGGGGAAAGGGGGGCTGCAGGTTAAGGAGATTATGTGCAGAGGCAATGATGCCGATTTGTTGCGGATTTTCAGGGAGGAGACAGTTATCCTCGTGATTATGCTGAGAGAATGGGTCGAGGCAAGAAAACTTTTGGCAGCAAAAAAAGAGAAGGAGGCAGAGGAAAATGAGGACGAATTTTAGCGGGGTTATCACGTTGACATCTCCATTAGCACATGGAGCGGATGAAAAAATGGGGGTGGATACGAAGTTCAGGAGGATTGTCCATATGGTTGATGGCAAGACAGAAGAAATACCAACTGTTTCAGGGAACTCTATCAGGGGAGTTATGAGGCGATTAATTGCATACGATTATATTCAGCGGTTAGGGCTGGAAAAACAGGGAATAAGCGACAAACTATACTATACCCTATTTAGCGGGGGAGCATTAGAAAAGGGGTCGGTAGTTGACCATATCAATGTCGGGACAAGGCGAGAAATGCGGGAGATGATACCGTTCTTGTCTGTCTGGGGCGGAGCGGTTGGCAACCAGATAATGTCTGGCAAGTTGATTGTGGAGAATGCTATCCCGATATGTATGGAGACTATGGCATACACAGGGAAAGAATCTATTTTGAGCTATTGGGATTGCCTGCAAGAGGTATACATGACCAGAAGAGATGACCTTGAGGACAATAGCAGGCAAGAAGGCGAGCAGGCAACACAGATGAAGTATACGATTGAGTGCCTTGTGCCAGGCACACGACTACAGCATGGGTTTGTGATTTTTGACTGCAATGCAATAGAGGCGGCTTGCTTTAGGTTCGCACTACATCTCTGGATGAGAGACGCTTGTATAGGCGGCAAGTCTGCTGTGGGGTTAGGACGATTTGAGGCTGATTATGATGCTGGAGATTACCAAGGATACATGGATTATGTCGAGGAGAATAAAGAGAAGATGCAGAAATATATTCAGCAGATAGATGGTGCGAAGACACAAAAGAAAGAGCCGAAGCCTAAAAGCAAAAAAGGGACGATAGATTGGGAAGAGGATAAAGGAGAATAAATGAAAGCATTTATGCTTGAAGCATGTGCAGACGCTGACGCAGGAAGCATTGGCGCATGGTATGTCACAGAATCGGCGAGGAAGGCTGGGTTTGATGTGGATATTCTGAGACGACCAAAAAAAGGATATGATGTGGAGTTAATATCCGTTCACCATTGTATGGATTTTGAAAGGCTGGCAACTCTTCCCAAATATTCCCGATGGCGTTTGGTTGGAGGGCATCCAATGCAGAACAACCCAAGACCAGCGATTCCTTTTGCTGATGTAATCTGTGTGGGGGAAGGAGAAACATGGATACAAAAGGCATTAGAGTTATTGCAGCAAACGAATAATGTTAATGCCCTATCGCAATTAGATGGGACGGTAGTCTCTGGCTCATGGCAATATGGGGGCGAATTGCCAAAACCGAATATTGAAAAGCCATTACCCGAGAACACTCCATATCTGAACAGACCAGGCACAAAATCAGCAGCATGGTATGTAGAAATAGCCAGAGGTTGCCCTTACAAATGCCTTTTTTGTGAATTGGGGAATAGCATACCCTTCCGATTGTATCCTTTTGAGCAGATAAAGAAAACGCTTGATTTGGCAGATACAAAAGTTACAAGGAAGATAAATCTATATGCACCTGACGAGGCTTCACATCCTCAATACAATGAATTGTTGGAATATCTGCGGGAAAGAGGATACTCAGCATCATTTTCAAGCATGAGGATAGAAAGCATTATGAAGAAAGGATTACCGAGTATCTACGCAAACCATCTTCTTCGAGTAGGGATAGATGGGTTAACAGAGGGAACAAGGGAGAGGGTAAATAAGCCAATTAAGGACACAATGATAGTTGAATATGTGAAGAGGATGGTAAGTGCTGGACATGTTATGTTTAAGTTCTTTTTTATCTATGGATACCCATGGGAAAAAGTTGAGGATTTTAAGAAGTTTGAGAAACTTATGCAGAACATATTCAGCTTGCCACTGCATAAAAATGTGTCTCTAAGGATAAAGTGGACACCGTTCATCCCCCAACCTTGCACTCCATTAGCAAATGCAGGGACACAGTATGATTTTAAGATGATTGAGAAGATAAATGTTTGGCACGCAAGATACGCTCGACCGAGCAATGATCCTGGCTGGTATATAGAGAATGATGGGATGATGGGCTATAGGTCGTATAAAAGGCAAGTGGAATTGACGGCAGGAGACGAAAGGATTTTGTTGGATTTTCCTAAAGCGAAGGTGCTACATGGAATTTAGCAAAATGTATTTCGTCTCTCCTCATGCAGTTGATAGATATAGAGAAATGACCGGGCTGACAGCAAAGGCAGCTATTGAGGACATATTAAAGGCAATGCAGAAAGCTGTTATAATCAATGTATCTGAGAGAGGTATAGTGTATTATGGATATAGCCAGGCAATGGATACCCATTATGGATTTGTAGTGATAAAATCTACGGAAGCAGAGAAAAGGGATGCAATAAAAACGATATTAGGGACAGGTGCTTATGAGTGCAGGAAATATCGGCATTCACTAAGAATATTGTCCGGGCAAATACCAAAGGAAAACCGAGATTATAGGCATTCGCTAAGGGGGATAAGATGACAAAAGAAGAAATTCAGAAGGCAGCGGATTTGTATCAAGAGAAGGTCGGTAAAATGAATTTTGAGCCGTTCATAATTGATTTGACAATGGGCAGCCCTATTGCATTTACGAACTCATTAGCATTTGATGGGATATTGGCTTTTTGTGTGGCAAAGGATTTGCTGGGGGAAGATTTCCATTTGACACAAGGATTGCCTGCCCACGAATTAGTGGAATTCTCATTGCCATTAGAAGAGAGAGGGATAACTAAAAGATACTATGCCTGCTCTGTGGCACAATGCGAAGAGAAAACGGAACATCTTGCCCGATACCGCAAGCGTTGGGATGAGCGATATGATGATGTTGTGGATTTTGGAGGCAAGCAGGAAAGGATTTGGCATAAGGGCGGGCAGTTCAAGTCGGTTAACATGCCGTTAGTTTACGTGGCTATTCCATGTGTTCGTTTTTTTTGTTTTGGGAATATGGCTGAAACCAAGCGATTAATGGAAAAACATCTTGTTTGTATAGGAAAAATGGCATCTCATGGCTATGGGAAAATTGTGAGGATGGATTTTTCGCAGGTGAGTATTGACATATCTTGCATAGATTGCGTTAAAATGCTGATGAGAAATATCCCCATTGAAGAATTGGCAGGCATGGGGCTTGTCGCAGAGGAAACACAGTATGTGTCCTATAGAGCTCCCTATTGGTCTCCTGCGAATTTTGCAGAATGCGGGATGGCAGGAAGCGAGGTGGCGGATGTAACTTGTTCGATGTTTGAATCTTTGTAATTATGATATTAATCAGTAAAAAGAAGGAGGTGGCAAGTGAAACCAACTGAATTTATATGGAATGCTGGAGGCAAAAAAAAGATTGAGAAGATTAAGCCTTATATCTGGATGGGTAGGCAATGCTGCTTTTGTGGAGAAGTGAGGAATAGCCGTCATGATATTATCTACCGCAGGGACGATGTCTTGAGTAGTGCATTCAACAATTGGGACTGCTTGCAGAATGCGGGCTCAGAGTGGATATGCAACGCTTGTGCGTGGTGCTTTTGTAAGCATTTGAGGTGTAGCAGCCTTATCGTTACAGAGAACGAGATAGGAAAAATTAAAAGGGAAGATGTCGCTGCAACTTTATTTTCTCCTCCCAAGCCTCCTTTTGTATTGATGATAACATACAGCTTCAAAAAGCATAATGCTATCCGTGCGAGAATATCACTATCACAGAAGAATTATCACATCAGAATTGAGGATAAAGAATGTTGGTTTGATGTGGACGTGTGGAAGCCTGTATTTGAGAACATGCAGACTTTGTATTCTGTGATGGATAGCGAGAGAGAAAAAAAAGACCCAAAGACATGGTTCACGAAGAAAGAAATTTTGACCGGAGCGTATCAGATTAATCGGGTGATGTCGTTTGGTCGGGAAAAGTTATTTGAGATAGACGCAAAGCTAAAACAATATCGGGGGCAGGTGGCTTACGAATTGTTAGTGTATGCCCTGAACGTAAAAAAAGATTGACAAAACATGAAAAATGTGGTATAAAAATAGTATGATAACGATAGAAATGGAGATATAAAATGGGGAAAATGCCTGAAACCTGCAAAACACACCACAAGAAATCAACTAAACTGGAAACAGAAAAAAGGATATACGAAATATCTAAACTATTACTGCAAGGTGTATCAAGGCAAGGGATATTGCTGTATGCTCAAGAGAAAAGCTGGGGAGTAAGCGAAAGGCAAGTGGCAGAATACACATCAAAGTGCTACAGAATATGGAAAAAAGAGAACGAGAGCAACCGTCAAGCTGATATTGCTTGGCATATTGAAGCCAGAAGAGACCTGTTTAGTCGGTGCATTAAGGAGAAGGAATTTGGCTGTGCAAAGGATGTTATCATTGACCTGACCAAGCTAAGGGGTTACTATCCTGCAGAAAAACGCACCCTATCTAATGATGATGGTCAGCCGTTTGAAATTAAGATTATTACTATGACAGACGAGGAAGCGAAGGTGTCGGATGGAAGTTAGGCTGACGCACAAGCAATCACAGGGGCTATCTATTTTAGAGGATGAAAGATATTCCGAGATACTCTTTGATGGTGGCGTGCGGGCAGGAAAAACTTTCTTGACGATCCTATACCTGATTAAATTTGCTTTGAGTGTAGCAGGGGTAGACATTCTTATCGGTAGACGCTTTTTTGAGCATTGCAGGAAGAGCCTTTATATCCAAACAATAGAGCCTCTGCTTGACCAATTCCCTTCTGATTATTATCATGTCAATAAGCAGAGCTGGATAATCGAATTCAAGAACAAAAGCCAGATATGGCTATCAGGATTTGATGACAGTAAAAGGGTTAATGAGATAATGGGGCGGGAATACCTTATGGCATTCCTCAACGAGGCTACCGAGATTAACGAGGAGATGGTCGATAAAGTAACAACACGGCTGGCACAGAAGGTAAGCAGGAAAGATGGTGGGTATTATAAGCCACGATTGTTGTTTGACTGCAACCCTATCATGCCAGAGTTTTATCTTTTTAAGCGGTTTATGACTGGGGCGGCAGACCTGAAACGGTTGAACTGGTCGACATATGACAATAAGGTTAATTTGACATCTGATTATTTGATGAAGCTGGAAAGCTCATTGGGCGAATTGGAAAAACGGCGGTTAATATATGGCGAGTGGGTAGGTTATGGGGAATTGATATATCGAGGCATCACGGAAAGTGCAATTATAGAGAAATATGATGTTGGTAGTTTTACCCATTTAGTCGGCGGGATTGATTGGGGATATGTTTCTGCATTTAGCCTGTGGGGCATCAATGGCAGGGATGCGGTTTGCATCGCAGAGGTAGAAAGCAAGGGGAAAATAACCAATGAATTCCTCGAAGAGGTAGAAGCAAGGATAGGAAAGATTAAGGTTGACAAAGACAAGTTTATGGTGTATTGTGATACTGAGCCAGATAGGATTGAAGAGGCTAAGAGAAAAGGCTTTAGGGCAAGGAAGGCTTACAAGGATGTCTCAGCAGGCGACTCAACGGTCAACTGGTATAATATCCGGATACACAGAGACTGCATAAATGTCTACCGCAGTATGAGATTTTTACAGAACGAGAAGAACCGTGCAGGGGACATAATCGAGGGGAAGCATGAGAAAGTTGATGACCATAGTGCGGATTGTGCACGGTATGCCCTGCATAGCCACAGAATGGAATATGGGGATAGGCAAGGCGAGGTAGAAATATCATCAGTAGGATGGAATACTGAGGATCTGATGAAGATGTTATGATGGGAGGTAATTGAATGAATTTAAGCATTTTTAGAAAAATTGGCAGCATTTTTGGGAGGGCGAAAACAACAACGGCAGAGACCACGCAAACAGGGACAACCAATGAGACGTTATCGCTGGTAATCCCGCAGATACACGTATCCACAGAGAGGAGGCAGATAATTGCCGATTGCCAAACAATGTATCGAGAGCGTGAGCAGAATGCGGCAGCCATACAGACAATCTCCTCGTTCCTAACTATGGGCGGTTTTACTGTTGCGGTCAAGCCAAAAGAAAAAAAGTTATCGGCGGAGGAACAACGGGCACAAGGATTGATAGACGCTGTGATTGCAAAAACTCGATTACAGCAGAACATTAAAGGCTGGATGACTGCATTCCCTCGTGATGGGGGGGTTGCTGTAGAAGTTGAGGTCGGGGTAGCAGGGATTGAACGGCTAACGAAACTGCCATTACAGATGACCTACCAACGGACAGATAAAAAAGGGAAAAAATACGAAGATGGCGGAGACATCGGCATTGATAATGCTTACTACCAAGTTGACTCTCTCAACAGACAGGAGATATGCCAGCTTGCTGATTGGCAGATAATGTGGATTGATTATAATGCTATACAGGGGGAGAATGGCACACCACAATTTATCTCAGCAAGAAAAACACATAAGCAATTATCCTCTTCAGAAGATAATTTATATATCAACCGCACGATAAATGCGGGTCGGCATCTACACCACATCATTGGCACAGCTGAGAAGCCAGGCACAATCGAATCAATCACGAAATACAAACTGCTAAATGATGACTCCATCAAGAACCCATTGCGGGTTGCCTCACATTACTACAGTGATGAATCTGTCGAGATAAAGCCAATCGAAGGGGATAGTAATATTGATAAGATACTTGACGTAAAGTATCAGGCTGGACGATATTTGGGTGCGGGTGGTGTGCCATGCTCAATGATACCCGGACAAGAGCCGTCGATTATCAAGGATAGCTCAAAGGAAAGCAAGAACGCATTCCTTGCACGCATAGCTGATTTGAATGAGGCAGTCGGAGAGGCAATGAAGAAGTCAATTTTTGATTTGGAACTATTATTGAATGGCATTAATCCTGAAAGCATAGATTATGCGGTCGTCTGGGGCGTGAAAGAAAAAGTTGACGAGATTGAGAGGCAGAAACAGGTTATTGAAGCTAAGCGGTCGGGGATATACAGCGTAAGGACTGCTATGGCAGAATATGGGATAGCTGATGTGGATGCTGAGATTGAACGTATCAAGCAGGATATGGCAGACTTCCCGCAGGTCCCGATTGTGCCAACGGCGGGGTATATGGTAGGTAATAATCCCATGGGGTTAGTTGGCAGCCTCAAGATGGGGCAAGGGCTGCGTGAAAACAGGTTGATGCTGGAGTATATGACTACACTAAGAGAGGTAAAAAAGAGTTATGGCAGACAAGACGGCAGATGATGTATATGATGAATATCTTGGCAAAATAGATGGTGTATGGAAAGAGGGGAAGGAAGACCTGCAAAAGCTGATGAAGGGGAAGCAGGTTAAAAAGGCTTTGGGCTTAGCTGCGGGGAAAGCAATATCTTCTGCCGAAGCGGGGAAGTTATCGAGGCAGCAGCTAAAAGGCATTATGGCTGGGATAGGGGACGGCATCAAGGAGCTGGGCAAAGAGACCGTGTATCATGTGGAGCAGTTAGGCTGGACGGCAGAGCAGCTGGCAGGCATGGTTGAGCGGGTTGGCTGGCAACAGAATATCGTTGATAATGTTACAGACACTGTAGAGGCAAGGCTTAACCATATATTTGATGTGCAGTATGGATCGTTGGCTGACTACGAAAAGCACATGGACAGGCTGTGGGGGACACAGAAAAAAGAGGTGCTGGGTGTATTCAGGGATGAGATTGGTGCTCACGTCAAAGATTTAGTGGCTGGCAGGACAAGCATAGACCAATGGGCGGACGGAATGGCTCAAAGCATTCAAGATAACCATTCGTCGATTTTTGAGGCTGCTAAGGCTGAATACGGAGGGGGAGAGTTATCTAAGGAGCAGTTATCATGGCTGCACAAGGAAATAGCTGAAGAACAGAAATACTTGGAAGGCTTCAGGGCAGATATTGAGGCGGGCGGGCTGGTGGATACATCACCAGAGGCTATCCGTGCAAGGGCTGATTTGTATGCAGGCAAGGGCAACACGATGTATCAGGCTGGCAAGAATGCGGCATTCGAGGGGCAGGATGTGTTGATATGGTGGGAGCTTGGTATTCCGATGACTGACCATTGCCAAGATTGTCCTGACTTAGCTGCGGGTAGCCCATATACAGCGGAGACATTGCCAACATTTCCCGGTGCAGGAGACACAGACTGCCTCTCCAGTTGTTACTGTGTATTGACTTATGAATACAAAAACGCTGATGGAGATAGTGAGTTTGAGGGTGAGATACTATAGATACAGGAGGGGAGATGACGACAACAACAAGAGAGGATTTATTTAGGAAGATTGACAGGGCGATAGATTTGGCGGGGCATGGCAAGGTAGAGTTTATTGTCACGGTTACAAACCAAGCACCTGTGCGGCTGGAGACGGTATTTGAGTCGGAGCCCGGCATTATAATCAGGCAGAACGAGCCAATAAAGAAGATCATGAACGATGTGATAAAGGATTGGGCATAATGGATATTACATACAATAATTCTTGGGGTAGTTTAAGTGGTCAGAACAAGAGCGGAAACGCTGCTGGTGCAGGTTCGAATCCTGCCCCCTCGACCAAAGAAAAGAAGACGGCTGTATGGCAAAGATTGCGGGTGTTGGATAGGGAATGTACCAGATTGCGAATGGAGGAAGATGGGTGGAGACAACTTGCAGCAGCTCGGTCTGCGGTGATAAGGACATGTAAGTGTTGTCAGTGCAAACAACGTAACCCTGTGTTTGATCAGGATGATGAGTGTTGGAATTACCTTAACAAAAAGGCGAAATCAGTATTTGAGATATTTGACAAGTATGATGCGTTAAGAGGTAAATGCAGGTCGAAGTTAAAATCTATAGAGTAGGCATGATGATAAAATTAGAATGGCATACAGAGAAGCGGAAAGTATCTGACCTGATATTATTTGACGGCAACCCGAGACAGATGAGCGAGAAGCAGGCTGATGATTTACTAAAGTCCCTCAAGAAATTTAACCTTGTGGAGATACCCGTGATTGATACAGAGAACAGGGTGTTGGCAGGGAATATGCGGGTTACCTCTCTGCACGTGCTGGGTCGTGAGAATGAAGAGATAGAAGTCCGTGTACCAAACAGGGCATTGACGGAGAAAGAGGCAAGGGAATATTTACTCCGCTCAAACAAAAACACAGGCAGCTGGGACATGGACGTGCTGGCTAATTTTGACGAGGATATGCTGATTGATGTGGGCTGGGACAGCGTGGAGCTGGACAAAATATTTGGGCTGGATGAGAAGCCAGAGGATGATGATGTGCCAGAGATTAGGGCAGAGACGGAGACGAAGTCAGGGGATTTGTTCATTCTCGGTGAGCACAGGCTTCTATGCGGTGACAGCACGAAGAAGGAGGATGTGGAGCGGCTAATGGATGGGGGAAAGGCAGATATGGGTTTCACTTCACCCCCCTACTGGGTTGGCAAGGAATATGAAACACAAAAAACTATTGAGGAAATAGAAGAATTTATTATTAAAATATGCGGCAGTTATAACTTCGCAGTAAAAAAAGATTGTAGTAGAATTATAATAAATACAAGCACTGGATTTACAACAAGTTTTGATAAAAAAAATAAGCGGCAAACAATGTTATTGATAGATAAATGGGCAAATGGATTTTTCTTTTTAGATTGGAATTTAAGACATGTTCGACATTGGATTAAGGAAGGACAACTTGCGTCAATAGCTCCAAAAGGAGACATGATAGACCAACATTGTGAATTTTTGGGGACTTTTGAGAATGATAAAGGAGAAAATAGAAAATTTGACGATATTATTGAAATGGATGATGTAAATATAATAGAAACCTTTTACAATAAAAAAGGAGTTAGTTTAGGGCAAAATAGGACAAATCGCAAGTGGGCATTGAGGAGTTTCTGGGATGACATTAAAGGCAATGCAAAACAAACAGGGCATTGTGCGGCTTTCCCTGTTGAATTGGTTACCCGTCATTTGTTGCTTTATACAATAAGAGGTAGTATTGTCTTAGACCTTTTTCTCGGTTCAGGCAGCACGCTTATTGCCTGCCAGAAGCTCAACCGCAGGTGCTATGGAATTAAAATTGACCCGATATACTGTGATGTGATTATTAGCCGCTACTGCAAATATGTCGGCAGTAACACGGTAATTAAAAACGGAGAGGCAATCGAATGGACAAAGTAAGGCAATACAACCCTCTGGATATGGGATACACAGGGACGGCAGGGAAAGAGCCTCCGCAGAGTATCAGGATACAGAGCGGGGTAGTGGACAAGGGAATAAAGAGGAGGAAGGCAAAAGGCGAACCTCTTAATTTTAATGTTTTGGCAGGGGCAATATTGACTGGCATAGATATAATAAAAGATAATGGTGTCGATATGATTCTTTTTTATTGCAAAAATAAAGTGTATTTGCAATGCCATTTACAGGAATGTAGCGAGGGCGTAGGGATAGAAGATATTTGTGGCGACATTAATGACATCATCAGTAGCCCCATATTGATGGCTGAAGAAAGCATCAGTATAGGCAACCAAGGAGAAGACCACTGCACATGGACATTCTACAAGCTGGCAACAAACAAAGGAGCTATTACTATCAGATGGGCAGGATGTTCAAATGGGTATTATTCTGAGTCAGTAGAATTTTATCTATTCAAGAATACGAATAGGCAGGAACGTATACCAACCAACTAAAATAACCACCATAAAACAAAATAAATCAAAATAAACTAAAAATAATTAGAAAAAACACTTGACAAAATGCGTAATATGTGGTATACTATATATATAAGGGAAAGGAAAATAACCTTATAAAGCTTAGTTTTAGGAGGCAGGAAAGATGTTTATACCAAAGGCTATTCTAAAGGAAAGGGAAGAGATGACAGAGGAGATGATAGGGCTAAGAGCACAGATGGATGAGATGAAGAGGGCGATATGGCGTGGAGGCAAGGTAGGGAATGATGTTATCTGCGATTTGAATAGGCAATGGAGGAAGGCAGGCGGACTGAGTGAGACTTGCATAGCTACTTTTGAAGAGTTGGTAGGGTTGCCGCAGGCGGAAGTAGATAAGGCGACAATCCGAATGAACAGAGCATCAGCTGATTAAGTTTTGAAGGTAGCCCATCCGAAAAGGTGGGCTGACTTGAGAGCTTAAAAAAGGGTGATGACCTACATCAAAGGAGGAAAGAAAGATGGAGAAAATGTATATACATAAGGGAACAGGGTGTATTGACACAAAGGATGGGTGGGGAGGCTCTTATCCACTTGAGGAGTTAGAAATAAGAGGACTAACTCCTGAAGAATGTTTTAGAGAAGACGAGGGGACAACCCTTTTTGAACTATAAAAATTCCCAGCCCCAGGGATAAGGGGAAAGGAGGACGGATATGAAAGAGATAAAATTATCCAACACAGGAGAATTGACAATAAAATTTCCCTATGACCCCGATTTAGTGAATAAGGTAAAGCAAGTCGGCGGGGCAAAATGGGATAAGCAGAGTTATGTTTGGCGAATAATGGTTAATTCGTCAAACGCAGAGAGCATAACCAAGTTTGCGGCGGTCAACGGATTCGATGTTGCCCCTGCCGTAAGAGAAGCCATTGACAAAATAACGGCAGCAGTTGAGAGTAATATCTCTGCCAGCAGTGCGGCGGTGGCAGAGATTGATGTGGCAGGACTGGGTGGCGTGCTGATGCCGTTCCAGAAGGCAGGTGTGAAGTATGCCAGCGAGAACAAAAGATGCTTCATTGGCGACGAGATGGGGCTTGGGAAGACCGTTCAGGCATTGGCTACACTGCACCATCTTAATGCCTATACTGCAATCGTGGTATGCCCTGCCTCTCTCAAGTATAATTGGGAGCGGGAGGCAAAAAAATGGTTGCCAAACAAAACGGTTAGGGTGCTGAACGGCGGGAAAGTTGAGGATATTATAGCTGATATTGTTATCCTCAATTATGACATCGTGAAAAAATGGCAGGAGAAATTGCTACTGGTAGGAGCAAAAGCTATTGTGCTGGACGAGAGCCATTATCTCAAGAACGGTAAGGCTATCCGCACAAAGGTAACTGCGGAATTGGTGAAGAATATTCCTGTCAGGCTGTGCCTCACAGGCACACCAGTAATGAATAGACCATCAGAGCTGATAAGCCAGCTAAAGATATTAGGCAGGCTGGATGAGCTTGGCGGTTTCATGCACTTTGCGAAGCGATATTGCAATATGCACCAGACAAAGTGGGGTATGGATATGTCTGGGGCATCGAATTTGATGGAGCTCAACCAGAAGCTCCGAGCAAGCTGTTACGTCCGCAGGCAAAAGATTGATGTTCTGCCAGAATTGCCTGCAAAACAACGGACAGTGGTTGATGTTGAGATTGACAACAAAGCTGAATACCGCAAGGCAAAAACCGATATTGTCGATTGGCTAAAGCGTAACGCACCAAGCGACAAGGCTGAAGAGGTAGGGCAAAAAGCACAGAAAGCAGAGCAGCTTGTAAAGATAGAAACCCTCAAAAAAATAGCTGTTGATGGGAAAATGGCAGCTATCGAGGAATGGGTCGAGGACTTCCTTGAGACTGGAGAAAAGCTGGTGTTGTTTGCTCACCACAGAGATGTGGTCAAACGGTTGGCAGATAAATTTAATGCGGTGCAGGTCATCGGCGGGGACGATGCCGAAGACAGGCAGAAGGCAGTTGATAAGTTCCAGAATGATGATGCCTGCAAGATAATCGTCTGCTCATTACAGGCTGGGGGTGTGGGGATTACACTAACAGCCAGCTCAAATGTTGCATTCGTGGAGTTGGGTTGGACCCCAGCCATCCATGACCAAGCGGAGGACAGAACGCACAGGATAGGGCAAAAGGATAGTGTGAATGCGTGGTATCTACTCGGCAAGGGCACGATTGACGAGGATATAAACGCATTGATTGATAGAAAACGGCAGGTGGTGAATGCCGTAACTGATGGGAATGTTGAGCAAGAAAAAACATCTATCCTTGATGATTTGATTGATAAAATTGTAACAGGAGGTGAATAATCGTGGAGAAATATAATGTCTGGGTAACCAAATTCAGGGTTACCGCAGAGACAAAAAAGCAGCTTGAGACACAATCAGATTTTGAGGGGTGTTCAGAAACGGACATATTGCGGAAGGCTCTATTGGTGTACCTAAAAAAACAGCGGAAGTGATGTCTGTATGTGGGGGAAAAGACAGAGGGCATTCTATCGCACTATGGCTATCAGTAGGAGGGAGAATAAATGTGGAAGATAATAGCCAGGCATAACTGCCGTGTAGGGTGCACAATCATTGAAAGCACAAACGAAGATAGCCTCCGATTTACAGCTACTATTAGAGGCTTCAGGAAGTGGAAAATCTATAAAGGGAAGGATTATTGTGGGCTTATAAAAGAGGTGGTGGAAAAGGTAGAAGAAATTAGGGAGAAAATAGATAGCAATGATGAGGCTATTTTTTGCCAAAAGGGGTATTTCTTGGAGATGAAGTAATCAACGAAGTTTTTGCTGGGAAATGGGAAATGGTGAGAAGGATAAAAGAGGTGGCAAAAAAGGAAAAAGTCAGAGGGCGGCAAGATGCTCTCTGGCTTTTTTTTGTCAAAAACTCAGGATAATATCCTTGTATTATTGTTGATTATGTGGTATAATATAGTCAGACTTCAGAAGGTTGGTTAGCTACCATAATTAGCAGGGGGTTGCCATAGACAGTCTCCTGCTTCCCTTCCTAAGCAATAAAGCTTTCTATGGAGGTGAATATTATGGAATTTAACGGCAAAGGTGAGCCTGCCAGCAACTACTACCGAGTTTCTCACGAAATCGCAGAAAATCCAAAATTCTTAAGATTAAGTGTCGGGGCGCAATCGCTATACCATACATTCTGTAGGCTACGGAACAGATATGGCAATGAGCAAGGCATATTTTATCGGAGTAATTCTGGGTTAGCCAACGATATGGGTGTAACTATTGTGTCTGTGATTAGAATGAGAAAAGAGCTATTAAAGAATGGTTTTTTACGGTGGCAACAGGGGAATAATGGGCAGGCGTGCCAATATCAAATTGACCATATTCACGAGTAGCGGGTAGTATAGTTTCTATACTGGGGTAGTATAGTTTCTATACTGGGGTAGTATAGTTTCTATACTGGGGTAGTATAG
>ERZ1292625.1824-Hain-H41-01um-R1-1824-length-22581-cov-9_pt1 | contig 22581 bp, 31 predicted proteins | sample MGYA00564400_ERZ1292625 | MGnify/ENA primary metagenome ERZ1292625 (study PRJEB36523, sample SAMEA6512639) | groundwater metagenome | collected 2019-01-08 | study: AquaDiva: Metagenomics assemblies of 32 groundwater samples
TTCTGAATTGATTTTCAGTTATTTTAATTACTTTTTTCATGTTGATATATAAATAGTTTAAAAACAATAAAAAACCCTGACATCTTTTTAAAACATCAGGGTTTCCTTTTTCAATTTATTTAACTATTTTATAGATTACTATTAGTTTACCATCTTTATTCTTCCATATAGAATAATATGTTGAATTTACTTTAATTATTTCCTTATTATATTCTAGTGTTTTGTCGAAATTGTTTTTTGATATAAAAAACGTATCAACTATTTGATAATCAGTGGTTTGTGATTTTGGTGAACCTACATAGGTTTTACACCCATGTAAAATTACAATACAAAATATAAGTAATTTAAAAATTTGGTTTTTTATATATTTTTTCATCATAACCAAGTTCTATAAACCAATCTTTTCCATATTCTTTTTCCAATAGTTCAACTTCTTTTTTAGTCAAATCTTTTGGCAAAAGTCCACCTTCCATATTAAGAAGAATATTATCTACTTCTGAAAATTTTATTGTTTTCATAATTTTTATAATTTATTATTAGTTGATAATACAAAGGTAAGTAAAATAAATGAGAAAAACAAATATTTATATAAAAATAATTGTTTAACTATGCCTCACGATTCACAAATTCAACAAGATTCAACTAAATTAAACCCTCATGGTAGTTCTATCTTAAATATTAATAAGTTTCAACAGGATAAGGAATATTATAGTACTATAAACCCAGATCCAACTGTTGTTCAGATACAATCTGGATTGGATGATAGTAATTTAACTTCTCTCGCAACCCAACAACTATCTAAAAATAATTTATGGAAACCTACTAATGAATATGATTTACAATCAATGGAAATGGATCGACCTGCAATGTTATCAAGTGTTGCCAGTCAGATTGGATTAGGAGGTCTAGTTAATTTTCAAAATACTATATTAGGGAGATTTATTGGAGTTGAACCAAAAACACCAATGATTGAAATTGCCAATTCAAGATTGGTTTTAGAATTTACAAGAAGAGTTGGTAGTCAATTAGCTAAGAATTTATTGCCTACTATTAATATAGGTGGTTTTTTATTAGGTAAATTAGGTCTTGGTAAAGAAGAACTTTTAATCAGACCAGCACGAGAATATATCATAACTAAATTACCATTTGGTGAAAGAGATACCGCTTATTATGTTGGTCTTTTCACAGGATTTGAGAGTAATGAAAATCCGTTAGATGGTATAACAGAAAATAAAGAAATTTTAAAAAGAACTGGTTCTGGTCAAATAAGTTTATTAAAACAGAATTTAGAACAAAACATATTCAGACCAAGTGATACTGGTGATGGAATAGGTGGATTTTTAAGTAAAATCATTAATAAAATTAATAAGTTTTTATCTCCTAAATTTAGAGAAAAAGAAAAAGAAGAAACTTTAAAATTTGATTATAATATTAATGACTATAAGGGAACGGATATTAAAGGAGATGGGACACCATTAGTTGGGCAATATATAGGATTAGGTGATAGATTATTACCTCAACAAGATTTAGCCAATGCGTTGAGATTTCCTACCGAAAAAGAAGTGGATAAAATTTTTACAGATAGCCCTGATGTACAAGGATGGAAAGAGGGTGGGGATGAAGAAAAATTAAAAAGGGGAATATTAAGATTTACTCAAACTATTGTAAATAGTGGACATGCGGTAGGTAAAAGAATTAATCAGGATAATTATGGTTGGTTGGATAAAGATGGTGAAATTATAAGTAAAGGACCAAAGATAATAAAAGATGAAACTAAATCATTATCAAGTAAGGATGGAGATGGAAGAAGTAATGTTTTTTGTCGTTCATGGATTAAAACTGACCAGTATGATACATATAAAAAATTAATAAGACATGAAAAACATTATCTTAAACATGATGGTAATTTAAGTAATTTAAATAATTTTTCTGTTTTAAATAATGTTGGGATGCCAAGAATTCATTCTGTTTTTAAAGAAGGAACTAAGAGTTTAAAACCAATGATGTTTTCATTAGAAAATTTGGCTTGGGATAGTGGGGATATACTTGCTTTACCAGAATGTGAACGTGGGCCAAATGATGGAAGAATAATGTGGTTTCCTCCTTATGAGATTGGAATTGATGAAAATATAACAGCAAACTGGGAAAAAACTGATTTTATTGGGAGGGGAGAACCAGTTTATACATATAATAATTCTGAAAGATCATTAAACTTTCAATTTAAACTTATTATGGATTACCCACCCAATTTAAGAAATAATATTAATAGTGTAAGACAAGATGCTGATAAGTTCTTTGCCGGTTGTGGTGAAAAATCAATAGTACCAAAACAGTTATCAGAAGAAGAAAAAACAAATCTGGATGTTGAAAAAAAAAATCAATCAAATAAATTAAAACAACCAGAAACAAATTTAAGTTTAAAATATACTGGTCGAGGTAAATCAAAATCAGATGCACTTAAATTTTATTTCCAACATTCTGATAGCGAAACTCAAGATAGTTTTGATCCTAATTATAATGGAATACCAGCACTGGATGTAAATAAAGATATAAAAAAAGATGTTTCAGATATGGTTACATTTTTAAATAATGATAGTGATGCAAAATATTTTGATTTAATTTTAGAGAGTCATACTAGTTTAGTGGGAAGTGATACTTTTAATAAAAATTTATCAACCAGTAGAATAAATGCTGTTATAAAATTTCTTGAAGAAAGAGGAGATACTTTTAAAGAAAATAGTATTAAAGCATCAGAAGATTCAAATATTAATAAAATTATTAAAACACCTTTGGGAAAAGGTGGGGATGAATCAAAAGACGATAAAGATAAAGAAAAACAAATAAAAGAAAGATTTGTTGATGCTTGGATAGAACCAAATTTTGATGTTCATCCAGATACCAAACCAGTTGAATTAGATCCGGCAATAAAAAAGGAAACATCAGATAAATTGGCTGCCATAGAAAAACAATTAAATGAACAAAAACCAGGTAATTTTATTGGTGGTGAGTGTAAATATTTTCAAGAATTAATAGAAACTGATCCTTTTGTTTTTAAATCATATAAAGAAAAAATAAAATTTTTTCATCCTGCATTTCATTCCCAAACACCAGATGATTTTAATAAAAGATTGGTTTTTTTACACCAATGTACAAGACAAGGTGAACCTTTTTCTAATAATGACGCAAAAAACAGTCTTTTTGGAAAAATGCCAGTATGTGTGTTGAGAATTGGGGATTTCTTTAATTGTAGAATAATTATTAATAATATTGGTTTTTCTTACGAGCCATTATTATGGGATCTTAATCCAGAGGGTGCTGGCGTACAACCTATGTTGTGTAATGTTAACATAAATTGTAATGTTGTAGGTGGTGCTAGTTTGGATCTTCCAATTACTAAACTACAAACTGCACTATCAAGTAAATTTTATGCCAATCATAAGGAAACAACAAAAAAAGAGTTAGAAGAATTTATAGAACAAAAAAGATTAAAAGAATTAATAAATAACAAATGATTCTGATACATAAGAACCATTACTTAAATTCAAATTTTTTAAATTATCCAATGGTGGATTACCTGTAATTGTACCACCAGTAATTTCTGTTTCAAAATCCATTTTAAAATTAACTATTAATTGACCAGGCTTATCATCTGGATTATCTGTCTTTGCCTCCAAATATAGTGGATCAATCATTGAATATATTATTGGAGTTAACGTACTGCCAACATATACTTCTTTTTCAATTTTAAATAAAGGAAAACTGTTATTAGTAAAACTCTTAGTTCCCTCATTACTTGTTATAAAGTTACCTAATTGTTGTATCTCTTCTTTAATTAGTTCCCTATTAAAAACTTTTAAATATTGATTTTGAAAAGAATGATCATTATCTATATCAGACATTCCAAATATTGATGTTGTTATATCACTATTTTTTAATATATCTTCATTAGATGTAAAAACCCTTAAATCACCATTATCGATGAGAACTGAAGGAATTATTCCATCTTGGTCATTATATAAAAATGTTTTACCTTCAATATCAGTTATCTTATAAAATAATCTTTCATCTGTTATTAATCTATTTACATTATTAATTTTATCTGGCTTGATTCCTTTAGATTTATTAGAATCAGTAATATTAATCAAATAACCAAATGATCTTGGATATATAATTACTCCCCCTCTACCAGAACCTTCAATTAAATCAGTACTAAACTCTCTATTTTCATTAAAACCACTTAACGATCTATTATCATAAGAAGATAATGTCAATACTAAAGGGCTGGTATTTTTTTGTGTTTTATTTATTTTTTCTATTTCCAAGTAATCAGATGATGGTGGAGAGAAAAGAGGATTAGAACTCATTACTATCTGATTAATATTAAAGAATTTCTTAAAATAATCTAAATATTTTTGAGACCCATCACCAATTTTAAATTTAACTGGTTTTCTTTCTTGAGTTACAATATTTCCACTACTTGTTTCAGCGGTAATAACAACAATAATGTCGTTATAAAAATCAGCATAAGGTGTTTTTAATTTATCATCAAATATAATGTCAGGTAATAATCCTCTATTATCTACAGAGGATTCTGCCATCATATATTTTATCATTCTATCTAATCTGACAGTAACATTTAAATTATTATAATAAGACTTATCACCAGATTCTAAATTCTTCCTAAATTTAACTTCACTATTATATTTAACCACATTTCTATTTTGATCATCAGTATCACAAAAATCAAAAGATACTCCTGGATTTACTGGGCCAATAATTGGAGGAAAAGATTGAGTTTTTCCAGTAAATTGTATAATTGGTGCACTTATTATATTACCACCATAAGTACAAGAACCATTATCTTTATTTGCATTTGGATTATAGTTGCTAGCATTAGGATCTGTACAACCTAAAACATCTATTACTATTATTTCAGTACCTTGTCCCATTTTTAATTATTTACAATTTTAAAGATTTAATTCTTATTTTATGTCTAATTTCAAAATCATCTGAAATTGATTTCACACAATCTGTATTATCACCAGTTAAATTTGGAACATTTCCAGAAGTTAAAGGTTTTGCAGTTGTTTGTGAAGTCAAATTATAATTTGTATCAGAATCACCTAAAATAAAATATATTATGTCAGTATCTTTCTTCTCTCCTGATACTAAAAAATTTCGACCCTTGTTCGATAAGTAGGCAGTTAATGTTACAGTTGTTGCTGAGCCAATAAAACTCATTTTATGTTATTTTTTATATAAATATTTGGTTATTTTTCTTTACACTCAGATTTGTTATAGATAAAATTTTCCCCTTCTTTACATGTTCCACCTAAATTATTTAAAAATGCAGGACCAATTTCTCTTGTATCAAATGTTCTTAATACGTTAGTTATTGGATCAATAGTTAATGTATCCCTACCAGGAAATCTTAAATTTAATCTTTTATTATTGACAACAGCATTATTTTGAAATTCAACAAAAAAAACTGGCTTAAATGATTTAATAGATAGATATTTAGGTTTTGATTCTCTTTCTTTATTTTTATCAAACTGCAATAAAGATTGCACTTTCTTTAAATAAGGAGCATTGGAGTCATGAAAATCTATCATATCATTAAACGAATTGTATTTAACATCATTTGGATTATATTGTAAGTGAATTGCCATATTTTAATATTTTTATATAAATATTTGGTTATGTCATTTATTTTACTTACCTTTGTCTATTATTAATTTAAAATATTATAATTCTTATGAAAAATGATGATTCTTTAAAATTAAGAGAGAAATATCATATAATGGAAGATTGGTTTGTTCCATTATTGAACCAATTGGAAAAAGTTAAGTTAGACGAATATCCAGATAGCATATTTTGGGTTAATAAAAATAATAAAGAAACTTATATGCAATACAATAAGAAAACTAAGAATTTATATGTTGATTATAATAAAATATGGTCATATTTTTATAAAAATTATTCCCATAGCTATATGGAAGTCAGAAAATTAATACAAGGTCTGGTGGGAGAACATCTAAATTTATGGGGAATAACACCTTGGATTTGGGCGAGTACTGGGAAGGTTTAGGTGGGAGAACATTTGGGTTTGTGGGATGCAACACCTTATTAATAGTTATAAATATTTTTAAAACATAATAAAATTATTCTTTACCAGACATTCTTTTAGATAAATATTCCATTGTTTTTTTATATTCTAATTCAATATTATCCATATCTTTACATAAAACTATAATATCAGATTTTTTTCTTTCGTGAATATCACTTAAATCCTGTATCTTTCTAAGTAACTCATTATTCGTAAGTTCTTCTAATTTTTTCATTTTATATGTTTTATGAAATAATTCCAGTCGCATTACCAACTGTAATGGTTTGACCCAAAGATACAACAGGTCCCCCAACATTCGCACCATTTGCATTTAATGTAATCCCTGGTTCTACAGATATACTAAGTTTAGCGTCTTGTTGAAGTGATTTAAATATTTCTTCAACCATAATTCTAATTAATTTTTCCATTTCTGGACTTAAAGGATTAATCCCAGCTTCACTTCGTCTTGATAAAATGCTCGCAGTAGTTTTTGAGCTGGATAGCCCTGGCCTTTTTTTTGCTGCAAGTAATAAAAATTTATTAATATTTGGTACTTTTGGTCTAGGAATTAATAAACATAATAAAATTGCTTTTAAAACTGACTCACTGCTGCAAAAATCGATTTTTTTCGCCATATAAAATAATATTTTATATATAAATATTTTAATTTATTATTCCTTGCGAACGCACACCCAAAAGACCTAGCAGTTGTTTGGAATAAGTATCAAAAACATCTTTTACATATTTTTGAACTATACTACTCTTTAATTGATCACAATGTTTTTTAAGCGTTTCAAATATTACCTTTATTAAAATTCCCTTAACCTGACTAACAATATTCTTAATTAAACCTTTTCTTTGTTTTATGTCATCTGATGTACTATTAGAATTATCTATCACCTCACCAGTAACTGGATCTATTGATAAATTACCTTTAAATAAATCAACCATTGTGAATACTAGTTGCATTTGTGGACCCAATATTGATTGCTTAATTAAATAAAACTCTAATATCTCCAAAAATTTTCTGAAAAATCCCTGTTTAATAGTTGATACATTCTCTTGATTATCGGGAGATAAATTTTGTGATATTACACTGTTTCCCAAACTATCCATTAAATTATTAATATTTTCAATTGATTGAGGATCGATTAAAGACAACTGTTCTATAATAGTATTTAAATCTTTAATATTAAATGTCATTCTTTCTAGACCACAACCCAAATCTATTTCTTTTACGCCATTAAACAATTGATTAGCTTCATTTTCTATTTCCACCAATTCTTCATTGGTAAAACTAAATAGTTTATCGTCATCCTCTTCATTTTTTATTTTATTAATTATTCTTTCTGTTTTTATTTTATCAATTAGTCCCTGCAACGTAAACAATTTTGATAATATTGTCCCAAACAATAAATCTATTATTGCACTAACAAGAGGTCTTGAAGTTATAATAATCATAGAATCAATAAATCCACTTAAAAAATTAGCAAATGACTTATCATCTTGACTGCTGTTTGCTTTAATAATTACACTATCAGTATTATCATCATAATTTGTATTTAAAACAGGACTTGATTGTGGCCAATCGCCACCAGGACCATTAACTGTATTTTGAAAATGTTTATCTAAACCATTATCAGACATTGCATTTTTTCCTTCGTCTGAATTTGGATCTAATTTTGTAATCCCTTCTTTATCTAGTTTTTTCAAAGGTATTTTAATACCAGAACCACTACTTTTTAAATAATTTGGTATTTTGGCACTTTTTGTTGAACTATCTGATACTAAATTTTTTTTTAATGAATTTTTGATTAAAAGTTCAGCATTAATTAATTCTTTTGTTAAAAACGATACAATAATCTCTTTAATTATTTCTGAACCAACAAGTTCAATTAATATAGTTAACATAAAAGGGATAATCCCCTTTTCTGGTTTTTTTAATTTTTTTAATTCAGGAACAGTTTGCATACTCTTATATGCTTTTATTTTATCCCTTATAATATCAATTTTATCTTTATTTTTAAAACCCATCCTACGTTATTGATTTTAATAAAAATTGTTTATTTTATCCCAAATTGTGCTGTTCATTTTTTTCTAAATCGGGATTATCTGATAAATTACCAAAATCTAATTCAACATTATATTTTTCAAGTTTATCCCTTAAAACAGGTGAACCTTCTTCGTTTACTGCTTTAAATACTGCCTGTCTTTCCTCCGATGTAAGACTATTACCACCATCAGAATCTCTTGTACTAGAACTATCACTAAAAACAATATCTTTTAGTAATCTTGCAATAGATATTTTTTTTTCAATTGTACTATCAATTATCTTTAAAAGATCAGCATTGGTTTTACTCAATAATGGATCTGGACGCTTATTAAGAAGTAAAAGTTGTTTATTATATTGTCGTAACGATATGTTACGCTGTTCTGCTAACTCTCTATATGATTCTTGTAATAGTTCATTTAATGATTCACTAGTTAGCTTGATACGAAGTTTAGGTGGTCTTGGCATATAATTAGGTTTAAGTTTATATTATGTTATTTATATATAAATATAACATCCCAAAAATTTATGCTTGTTGTTAGATTGGTAAATTTAAAATATTGATTATAGTATTAGGGTTTCTCTTCATAAATTTTCTTCTTCAATATATCATAAATTATTTTATAAACTTTCAAAGAATTTCTTATTTCTTTTGAATTTAAAAATGTCATTTCTCTTAAAATATGCAATACTTTATTTTTAGCATAAATATTGCTACCTTTATTATAGTCAGTAATATTAAAGATTGTTTCCCAATTATCTAACATATCAATAACTGCATACCCCACCTTTAACTCGTTAATTTTAAGATTAATATTATTATCAATCTCATCCTTAATTTGTTTAATTATCTTTACAATAAAATTACAGGGCTCCATTGGTGATTCATGCTCTATCTCATAGATAAGGGTTGGATCACTTTCCATTGTAGATGATATATCTTGATAGGATACATATCTGGTAATATTTTTATTTGATTTGATGAGTTGACTTCTGAGATAATTTTTACAAATAGTACCAAAATAAGAATAGGACTTAAATCCTTTTGTAGCGTCAAATTTATCAAATTTAGTTACTAAAAATGATAAAGTATCTTTTTGAAGATCACTTTCATTCATTTCTTTATTATAAAGACCATATCTCCTTATAATACTTTCAATCATCTTGTGTAAAGGATATTTTAATTTTTCTAAATATATTTTATCCTTTTCTTCTGAGTCATTAGTGGTTAAATAATCAACCACTGCTTTTTCCTCATTCTCATACCAGTACCCGCTGCGTTTTTTTGCCATTAAAATTTTTTTACATATTTTTACATATTATGATATCAAAATAAATTGATATCTGGTTATAAAAACTACATTTAATTAAATTTTTCATTATTTAATATTACTTCCATTTTCATTGTTTCCATTATTTTTAATTTGTAGGTTCTGTTATCTCTCTCTGATTCTCGAAAAAATATTCCGATCTGCTAAGACCTATATAAAAAGAAGCAAGTTTTGGTGTTAATTCTTTCTTATATGTATCAAATAATGAACCAGGACGACCATTCTTATGTAAATATCCCAGCTTTGGGATTGTTATTATTGGAACATCTGCATTTGCTATTCTTAATAATAACTCATACATAAATGATAATTTAATATTTGTTTTAAATTTTCCATTTTCAACAAATTCACTCTTTTTAAAAACAGCGCCACTTGTACTAAAATTAGGATATTTCAATAAAGTATTAATATCTAAATAACCGACTTTTTCAGAGAATCCTGTTGCCCATATTGATTCATTAGTAAATGCTTGAAATTTATTATCATTATCTATTTCAACAATAATAGGTAAAAATATGCCTGTTTCTGGATAAGATTCAATATATTCTTTTACATTTTTAAAATATATCTTAGAATATTCATCATCTAGCTCCAATATACTAAAATAATTTGTCTTACAATTATCTACCCCTAAATTTATCTGGGAGCAAAAATCAGTTTTATCAGTTGTATTTTCAACTAATTGATAAAAATCTTTATCAAATTTTAATTCAGTTAATACTTCTTCAATTTTAGTTTTAGTCTGTGGAGTATGAACAATTAAACATTTATCAGGTTTAACTTGTTGAGATTCTATCGACTTTAATGCTTTTTTAAATAATTCCTCTGTTGCTGTGTTCAGTTCATGTACAGGAATAATTACATTTATTTGATTTTTTTCTTTCATAATTTTTTTTTAATTATTGTTTAATTGATATTATTATATGAACTTGGTTGATAATCTATTAGTTCTTTAAATCTATTTAGGGTTATATTATGATTATTATTTATTTTTCTTCGTTGTTCTTCTGTTAAACCATATTCCAATTCATGTTTTAAAATAGTTAATCTACTAATAGTGTTTTCAAGTTCATTTCTAACCTTTCCAACAATATCTAATTCTCCATTTAATTTATAATTATAATTTTTAGATTTATTAATTATTTTTTTCTTTTTAAAGAAAGATAAAAGCCATTTTATTATTGTTTTTATTTGTAAAATAAATATGTTATGTTCTTTTCTATTTTCTACTTTATTAATAATTTCTCTCACTCTATTGGCTTCAAAATTTGACTTTATTTCACTTATTTTTCCTTTGAACGGGTTTTTCATTTTGTTTTAGTTTTTGGATGTGTTAAATATTTATCCCAATTTTGTCTGGGTTCTTTTAATTTATTTGTTTCGCAAAATTCTTTTATTAAATCTGCAATGGGTGAACAATTATCTTTTGAGGACATTATTGTTCTTTCTTTTCTTGTGGTTAACCAACCACAAAATCCATATAATGATTCACTTCCTGATAGTTCTTTTTTCATAATATTTTATTATTAACTATATTTTTTATTCTATTAATTTCTTCCTTTTTCCACCATACCATTTTTCTCTTGCATTTTGAGTATAGTTGAATGTTCTTAAACAACTAATCAAATAATTTGCAAGCATAAAATCAGGTGTATTACTTCCATTTTCCTTATTATATTTATTCAGCAATGATGTTAATTCTCTATTAAATTCTGTTTCCCTTGTTACTATTTCATCAAGTTGTTCATATCTAACTTCATTTAGTTTTTTAATACAATCACAAATTGCATCATCTAAACTTGTAACGTAAATGGTGCTATCTTGTAATTCTCCTTGCTTGGCTTGTTTCTTTTCTGGTATAACTTCACAATGCTTATTATCCCAATTAAAAACATCTCCATCAAATTCCCCATAACTAATTCGGAATGTATCGCCACCCATCAACATTTCTGCTGATATTTTATACTTCACATCATATACCATTATGTTTTCAGGTAAACATTCTTTACATTTTTTTCTAAATTCTTGTTCTTGATTTTTCATATATGTTATTTTTTAATTATTACACTCACAATTACAACTATGTTCTTCAAATACTTCTTCAATAATTGGTTGAGTTTCCGATCTTTCAATTACAATGTTAATTGCATCTGAATAACGTTTCATACCAGCAATACAAGCGACACCTAAAACATCATTATTAATATAATGTCTGTTTTTACCTTTACCTTTTAATATTTCCCATTCCATACTAACGTCATCCCAAGTTTTCAATATTATTTCGTGTCCACTTTTTTGTTTATATACTAATCTTACTAATGAGTTTGGTTCAATAAAGTTTTCTATAAATTTTCCTAATTTCATATTAATTAATTATTAAATAATTCTTTTATTTGTTTTATCTCTTCTTTTTTCCAAGGTCTATTCTTTTTACCATCCTCACTTATAGTTAAATAATCATAATCACATCTTAATGATCTCTCAATTAACCAAGGTCTTGGTTCTGGTTCACATACAATCCATCCATCCTCTGTTTTACCTAATGGTTTAGTACCTTTCATAATACTCTCGCTACCATCTAATGGTTTTAATTTAGATAAATCTGGTTTTTCCTGTTTCATTATAGTATCTTTAAATAGTTCATCAATTTTACCAACATCTTCACCTTCCCAAGATGTTATTTTATTTTGATGTTCATATTTTTTTGTTAAAAAATAACCATCTTCTATTGTTTCAAAAACATATTTTTGATGTAATATTTTTCTACATTCTCTATTATATTTATCAATAGTGTCTTGAATATCATCTTGTGTTTTATAATATTCTTCTTTGCCAACTGATAAACTATCACCATTACATGGTCCTTCACCCACAAATTTTTGATTATCTAAACATGCCAAAACCATTTCAAATGAATCTTCAGTAATTACTATATTACCTTTTCCATCTTTAAATGCTTCTACTTTTTTCATAAATTTTCTTTTAAAATTGTTATTGCGTTTGGATGAACATTTACTAGTATATAATACCCATATCCTTTATAATTCGGATCATCAAATACTCTTATATGTTTAACCAAACTTGTATCTATCTCTAATATTACATATTTTTGTTCCTTATTTTTAGCTTTAAAATTACCATAAATATCATATGCATCATCATATGTTTTTGCAAAATATATTCTTTCTGGGTGTGTACCCTTTTTGTTCCCACTTCTTGGGCTTAATCCTATTTTTTTTATCTTTTCTAAAACATCTTGTCTTGTAACATGATATAATTTATCTGGAATATCCCTTTCAATATCAAATTTAGCTTCTAAAATAATATATAATCTTTCTAAATTATCATATTGCTTTATCAAATCAAACAATTTTTTTTCATCATATTTAAAATCATTCCATTCTCTATCTTTTTGATATTTATAATAAACAATAGATATAAAATAACCCAAATTATTTATATATTTTAAAAGTTCTTTAACTTTATTTATGTCTTTTTGAAATGGTAATAAGTTAATTGTTATAGTATCACTCTTATTATCAATAGTAATATTATCTCTATCACTCATATTATACATTAAAAACCATCTTCCTAATAAATTCATAGACTTATCTAATTTGATTGTTTTAATTAATCCCTCATAAATAATAAAATAATCATTTTCAACATAATCTCCACTATTATAATTGATTAGTTGTATCATTCTATCAGATTGTTCATATAAATTCTTAAAATTATCCATTAATTATTTTTTAAGCATGATTCAATCTTATATTTGGTTCAAAACATCTAGAACAAAGATAAACAGCATAAGCAATAGCATCATGCACCCAATATTTTCCATCTTTTTGATTTTCATGTAAATTACAAATCCATTGCTTTTCTTTTCCTTTTTCAATTCCAACAAACATAATTCTTGATTCAGATTTACATTTATTACATTTAACAATTTCTGGGAACTTCTCTTGATAAGTTTCTTTCAACCCTGTTTTACCTAAATATATTCTCATTTTGTTTTAATTTTTTATTTTACTTCTTCTGTTACTGGCTCTTCCTGTTTTGAAATCATTGATTGAGTAATTTCTCTGTTAGAGTTTATAAATGTACTAAATTCATCTCTTCTTTCATTCACCAATTCCCTATATGTCCTTTCTATTTCTTTTTTACCTTCATCTTCAGAATATTTTAATGCCAATTCTTTTGTTCCTTCTACTATTTCTAAAGGAACGCTATCTTCTAGCCATAATTTTATAAGATTTCCTATTAAATTAGGTATAGATAATAAATCATTGGTCCAAATTGCATTTTTTTCATTAGCGTATTCTGGAACTATTTCAGGGATTAGTGCAATCACAGGTACTCCTGATTTAGCAGACTCTATTGGAAAAGTACCAAACCCGGCTACCTTATCTAGCCACACAGACAAACAACACTCTCTTAATGTCTCAGCAAAGGTTTCTCTATCCATACCTTTCATATCTCGAAAACTTATCCATCTATATTGAGGGAAAATTAAATAAAAATGTTTTATTAGGTTTAATCCTTGCATTTGATCTCTTGATGATATTGCAATAAATGGTTTTTGTGGTTTTTTACTTGGATAAAATATATCATCATCTATATATTGTTTACACACTTTTATATTTTGATTATCTTCGCCAAATACATTCTCAATGTATTTTTTAATCGTTGAGGTCACTACCACGCAATCCCTCAAACCAAAATCTTTCCATGTGCTTCCAGGCATTAATGAATTTAATATATAATACCAAGATTGTACTAAAATTATACGTTTACAACTTAAATTTCGAGTCTGTTCCATGATTGGGGATATTCCTTCAGGAATTATAAAAAAATCTTCTGGGGAAACTTGAAGTTTAGTACTTTCAAGAGATACGTGAGGTAATCCTTGATATTTATCACCTAACCATTTTTCTGGATTTCCAGAATTATCCTTTTCATTTAAAATTTGTGCATCATATCCTAATTCCCTCAATACCTTTACATGTTGATATAAAACCCCAATTCCTCCACTTGGTCCACCTATAGATGGAGAAAATATTAGAATTCTAAAATTTTTATTATTAAGATTTTCTAAAGATTTTCTTATTTTTTCTACTTTATCATCTATTTTTTTTTCTTTTTGGTTCATAATTTTTTTCTTTTAATTTTTTAATTTGTCAATAACTTCTTCAAGTTTCCTTTTATATCCATAATAATTTAATTCTGATAATAAAATTTCATTATGATTATAATTATCATAAGTCATTTCACCTGGTGTTTCTAATTCTGTTGTTTTTCATAATTATTAAATTTTTTTATCTCTTTTCCTTGTTTATTTGGAATATTCTATTTATCTTTGTAAATTGGGATATTATATGCTTTATTTTTTTATAAGTCAAAAATATTATAATATTTAAAAAAGTAAACATTATTTTTAAAAATAAAGCTAGGATTATCCTAAAACCTAGCACTAATAAATTTTTTGCTAATCCTAATGGGGTTGTTTTAATGTGTCCTTCATAAATTAAATAATCATTTTCAATAAAAGAATTATTAATTTTGTCATTCTTTCCAGTTGTTCATATAAATTATTTTACTTCTTCATAATCAATAAAATCGTAATTTATTATTTCTTCTAAAAATTTATCATCTTCCAATAATATTTTAATATTATCTATAGTATAATTAGATATTATCTCTTTATTATACTCTGTAACTAATTTAATTGATATTTTATCTTCAGGTTTATTCTCTAATGCGAATGGATTAATGTCCAAAAGAATATCACAATGTAACCATTTATCTTCTTCCTTTTTAACAAATATAATTTCATCAATTTGACAACCCACTTTAGATAGGAAAAAAAGGGTAGCTGATTTAGATTTTCCCAATTCTTTTGATATTAATTTAATTTTACAATTAAAGCATTTTACCTTTTCAGATAATTGATTTACATACATCATTGCATTTAAACTAGTTTCTTTAGCATGACCAAATATTTCTAAAACAAATTCATCGTATAGAAAATGATTAAACTCTTCTAATCCACCTTGGAATGGGAAATGTTCTTCTAAATTATAACTATTAATTGGTAAATTGGGGTTTCCTATTTGATCTTCGTATATTTTAGTTAATTGACCAATAAAATCCCTAATGATTCCATCAATTGATATTCCTAGTATTTTTTTATTCATTTAATAAATAATCATCAATTTCCTGATTAATTTTTTTAATATATTTTTCCTGTTCAATTTCTTCTGAAGTCATATTTTCTCTTATTTCATAATCTTTTAAATTGTTTATTTCTTTATATTTAATTTCTATTAATCCTTTATATTTTACCATATCAATCCCACACTTACCACAAATATTTGGCCAAGAATTTTCATCCATATAATTAATTTGATAATCACACTCATCACAATTGGTTTCTTTTAATTCGTTATTTGAATAATCTTTTTCTAAATTGATAACTTCACCATTTTGTTCATATTCAATTATTTCACAATTTTTCTTTTTAACTTTTACTTTAGAAGATCCCCTATACGAGGTAAATAATCCTTTATAATAATGTTTTAATTCTTTTTCAACAATAATAATACTATTCTTGTATCCAATATCTTCACCATTAATTGTTTTAACCAATATTACTTTTTTAATTTTTAGTTTCTCTTTATCTTTTTGTTCTTTTTTTTCAAGATATTTATTGTGTAATTCATGGTTCATAATGAAAAGTTCTTCACCGACACGACAACCACCTTTACTTTGAGACATCATTGAATATGTCCATGATTTTTCCAAAATAACAAATTTATCTTTGTCTTTATATAGTTCTCTTATCTCTGGACAATCATTATAAGTCAAAAGAAAATTATGTTCTGTTTCTGATAATAAATCTCTTAAACGTTTATGATCATCATTAGACATTCCAACCCCATATAGCCCGTTTTTACCAACATATACAGGATCAAGAAACATTAGTACATCTTCTCCTGGTTCTTTTATTATCTCCTCAAAATCAAGTTTAGTTATTTTAACATCTTTTAATTTTTCGTGAATTATTCTAACCCTGTTAAATAGGTCTGAAGGGTTTTTCCAACACGCATCGGCTTGATATTTTTTACCTTCTGGCGATTTTCCCCCAATTGGCCCCCCAGCAATCATACCATTAAAGCTGGTTCTGTTAAGATAAATACCTCTAAATCCCATCCATATAGTGTCATTTTCTCTTATATCTTCTTTTACTTGGTAATATTTCTCAAGTGTGGGTGGTGTAAATTTCTGCATATGCTCAATAAGTTCATTTGGATTGTCCCTCATTGATAACCACCCATGATAAACATCGTTATCCAAATCATTTAACCAATTATTTTCAACTTTATATTTAGTTAAATATGTTATTCCACCACCTAAAAAGATCTCTCTAAAAGTTTTATGTGGTATATTCAAAAATGGTTGAATTGAATCCTGGGCCCTGCCCTTCCCACCGACATACCTCCAGATGCTTTTTATTGATTTCTTTTTCATAAAAAATTAAATTAATAGTTTGAAATATTAAAAAAGACCAAAAAATATCAATTATTTTTCAATTTTTTCAACTACAGAAAAATTAAAAGATCTGACAAAATCACGTTCTAAATGTAACATTAAACACTCTTCAGCATCTAACCCACATTTGGTACTTGCCATCTTTTTCAATTTCATCATCTGTTATATTATGAAACTTAGAAAGATGCCCTAAAAATAAAGTATCATGTCTAATTTGTTTTTTCATAACTTAATTTAATTGTTCTGGAGGTATTACGCTATTTTCATTTGAATATGGGACTGGTATCATTCCTAACACCTGAAGGTCTGATCTCATTTCATCCCATAATCCTGTTGGGCAGGTAAGAGAGACATCATTGAAATTAAACGTTATAGTCATAAAAACATCATTCCCATATACCGAAAAATGTTCCCCTTCAAATACATCAATTATAGGTTTTGATTTTTTACCACATTCTGGACATGATTCTTCATCATGTTCATTAGTTTCTTCTTTTTTCGTTACTTTCTTTTTTGCCATTTTATTTTAGGTTTTAAATTTATTATTTTATTTATAAAAACAAAGATAATTATTATATTTCAAAAAGTAAATAGGTGTGATAATAAAAATCTGTTAAACATTCAATTATTTAAGAGATTTCTCTATTTTAAAATTACGATTATGTATTTTAACCTCTTCTTTGTGGACCATCCCCAGCAGATAAGTGAACTCCACCAACTTTCCTGAAATCTTTTTCAGATCTTTTCTCACTGGCAGTTAATCCTTCATTTCCATCGCAATTATATGGAAATGTACCCCAATTAGATCCTTCTCTTAAAATAAATGATATCCTGTCAACTTCTTTAATCATATCCTCTTTTATTTGAGGTAAGTGATATTTAATACCTTTTTTAGATTGTATTACTGTTAATTGTGTACTTAAAGCTCTTAATCTATCTCTTCCTTCATCAAGTTGTTGTTGGAAACCAACAGCCGTTGCACTCCACGTAGTTGTCAATCCACTGCAAGTACCACTCATAACTGCGTGATTATCAGAACCTTCTTTATTAGTTGTGGCAGTGGATCCAGTAACGAATATTGTAAACCCTACCCCAGTATATGATGTTGTTCCTGCAGTTCTGGTATACCCTGTAAACCAATTCTCTGTAGTTGAACTAAATGTTTGAGCTGTTCCTGTAAATCCTCCTTGAGTAGATCCTGTTGTTGCGGCAGCTAATCTACTTATTTGAGCACTTATATAATTTATATTTGGATAATTGTCTGCGGAACCAGAAAATACCCATGTAGAGCCAGAAAAATATGCCTTTGGACCTGTTACACTAAAATTACCAACGCTACCAGTATTGCCACTATGGAAAAATACTGCTTCGCTAACCGTTATAGCCGATGTTGTCGGATTTAACAACCAACCATTTGTATTTATATGAGTTATTAGAGTATCAACGTTTGTTTTTGCGTTTGCGATTGATGTGTTGTCACTCATTCCTTCAATGTTTCCTTTGAGAAGTTTAAGTCTTTCAATGACTTCACAGATTCCTACTTTTATTTGTGGCATAATTTATATATTTTATTATAAATATAGCGAACAAATAAAAAGTATCAAATTATTTAAAATATTTTTTTTAAAATATTATATGATCACCAAATTCTTCATAATCTTCTAATTCTTTTTCTATTTCCTTTGGAGGAATTGGTAATAAAAACTTATATGATTTATTTAGTTTCTTTTTAATGTCTTCAAAATACTCATATGCAAACAAAATTATTACATCTGGATCATATTCTTCTAACATTTCTTTTGAAACGATTGGAATATGGGTTCCTGGTGTATGTTTAAAACCTTTATTTTTTAATGGGGAATCATCGACAGTAAATTTAATTAAAGTTTCATCTATTTGTCCGTAGTTACAAATACAACTCAAACGGGCTGGTGACCCATATCCGGCAACCTTTAGTCCTTGGTCTTTATATTCTTGTAATTTATTTTTAAATAAATTTATATTCTCTTTTACAATATCCTTAAATCCTGATAATATTTCAACAGTTAATTCTAATTCTTCTTTTTTCAACCAATCTTTTGCTCTTTGTGTTAATTGTTTATTTTGGGAATTATTATAAATAGTAACTTTTAATGCTCCACCATGAACGTCAATCTCTTCCACATCAATAACATCCATATTATATTGTTTAAATAAATTTTTTAAAGATGTTAATGAATAATAAAATATTCTATCAAGATAAAATCTTTCAAAATGAATATTTTTAATAAAATTTCCAACATATTCCACTTCGACAATAAATTTTCCATCTTCTCTTAATAGATTTTTTAAATTTTTAATAAAATCATGTGGATCTTCAAGATGGGTGAAGGTGCTTGAACAAACGATCACGTCTGGTTTTTCATATTCTTTAATTATTTTGTCAACACAATCAGAATTAAAAAAAGAAACTATTGTTGTTAATCCCTCATCATTAGCTAGTTTTGCAACATCTGAAGGGTCTACCCCAACACAATTAACTCCCAATTTATAAAGGGGTTTAATGAGTATGCCATCATTGCTTCCGATATCGATCACAAATTTTGAATTTTTTAATTCTTCTGCAAGGCCCTCAAAATATCTTACTAATGCTCCATTAACAGACGAAAGATAAAAATAATTTTTAAACATTTTATTTCTTGAAACTTTATACCCCAATTGAACATTTTTACAATTTTCACAAAAAAGAACTTTTAATGAGAAAAAATCTTCATCTTTAAATTCCTCTTTCTTGGGGTACTTATTAGCTAATGGTTGATTACCTAAATCTAAAAATTCACTTATTTTGTGATTACACAAATCACATTTAATCTGTTTTTTCATAATTCAATAAATTTATTTTACTTAAAAATAATATATTAATTAATAAAGTAAATGTTTATTTAATATTGTATTCATTTTTTCTTCAATATTTTCATCATAACGTATTCGATATAATATTATATCATTATTTTTACAATAATTATCTTTTATTCTATCTCTTAATTGTGTTTTATTAAATCCATTCTCTCCCCCATAAAAATCTACAGATTCAAAATGTTGTCTACCATCAAATTCAATACAAACATTATTTTCTGATAAATAAAAATCAAATGATAACTTTCTTTTATTTTTACATTTATCAAATGTTTTTTGTGTTTCATATTTTATTCCCATAAAATCTAATAAATTTATAATTTTAAGTTCTCCTTTAGACAACTTACAAATTGGGCAACCCTGACTACGATTTAAATGACAATCTGGACTTTGCTCAAATACTCCATGTGTTCTACATATTATTTTTATTTTTGTTTGACTATTTTTATAGATAACTAAAGAATAATCATATAATTTCCCATGTACTTTTATGGCCCTTTCTATAAAATCATTAATTGTTAATTTTATATTTCCAGAACAATTAGGGCATCCTAAACTTTTTAAATGATGATAAGGTTGTTGTTCAAAAATACCATGTTCTTGGCATGTTATTTTAATTTTAGTTCTATTATTTATATATTCAACCAAAGAATAATCATACTCATTACCATGAATTTGTCTTGCTCTTTTTATAAATTCCTTTTTACCTAAACTATATCTTTTACTTGCATTTTCTGCAGCACATTTTATACAACCATATCCACTTAAATGATCATTTGGTTTTTGTTCAAATATTTCATCATGAGTATTACAAATTATTTTAACTTTTGTATGTGCGGATTTATAGACTACTAAACTATAATCATATTTATTATCATGAATTTCTATAGCATCCTCTATAAATTCTTCATTTGTTTTTCTTCTATTTAAATTCCTTTGTTTTCTTCTTGGCATAATTAATTTATATATTTTTAAAAAATAAAAATCCCTCACATTTATTGAACAGCTTCAATAATGATAACATTAGAAAAGAATTAAATGATATTGGGATTTTTATGTTGTATTTTTTATCTATTATCATTAAACTGTTCATTATATAAATACTTTGTAAATGAAAATAACTTAAAAATTTTATAAAAATAAATAATAATTAGAACTTTTAAATATTAAATGATATTTATATAAATAGAACTTTTTAATGGTATATGATATTTATATAAAAACTTAAAATAACATGAAAAAAATAATAAGATTAAGAGAAGGTCAATTAAAACAAATAATTGAAAATCAAATAAAACAATTAAATGAAGATAATATATTCCAAACTATTGCAAAAAAGTGGAGATTAAATAATGAAGGGTGGGCAACATATATACTGGGAAATCAATCTGTAATTAATGATCTAGACTTGGTAAAAGATATTGGATTGCCACAAGACAGATCGTGGACACCAACAGATTTAAATAATTTATCTTTACCTAATATTAAAAAACTATATATGGCAGTTGAAGATTTAAGAAAATTTGATTATGAGCAATCTGGTGTGGTTCGGCCAGAAGGAGGAAGAAGTCCGTGGGGTTTTAAATTTGATCCTTGGGATTAATTTTTTCATAATTTTATAAATTTTCTTTTAATATTTTTATTGCATTTGGTGGAACATTAACTAAAATATAATAACCATAATCTCTATAATTGGGATCATGAAATAATCTTAAATGATTTATTTTACTGGTATTTATTTCCAAAATAGCAAATTTTTGATCTGGTGCTTCTTTTTTAAAGTGATGTGTCATATCATAAACATCAGAATAACTTTTAGTTAAATATATTCTTTCTGGATGAGTAGATTTTTTTGATTCTGATCTTGGAACCAAACCTATCTTCTTTATTTTATGTAAAACATCTTGTCTGGTAACATGATATAATTTATCTGGGATATTATCTTCTTCTATATCATGACTTGATTCCAAAACAACAATTAAATTACTGAGATTTTTATAATCATTTAATTTTTGAATTAATGTATCTTTACTATAATTAATATCCGTCAATTTGGTTTCACTTGGTCCTTTGAAATAAATAATAGATATAAAATAACCAATATTATTAATATATTTTAAAAAATAATCTATTTTATCCTTACTATCTTGGAAATCTAAAATATCAACTAATAATGTATTGTTTTTTTCATCCATTTCAATTTTGTCTCTCCAATATAATTTATACATTGAGAATAATCTCTCTATTAAAACTTTTGCCTTATTTAAAGATACTGATCTAAGTAAACCTTCATAAATAACAAAATAATCTTCTTCATTAAAAGAACCATCATTATAATTTATCAATTTGGTCATTCTGTCCAATTGTTCATATAAATTTTTAAAATTACTCATAATTTTATTATAATCCTTGGTCTCAGAGAAAGCCATATTCTCTATCTATCGTTTTATCAAAATCCCAGTAATTAATCATCTCTCTCAAACTGGATTCTATATCAAATTTAAATTTAAATCCGGTATCCAATAATTTTAATGAACTTATTGTATATCCATCATTCGGAACTTCATCTTCAGTGATAATTATTTCCGTATCAGGTTTTATTTCTTTACATAACATACCAACATCTTTAACGGTCATGTTTTCATTTG
>ERZ1292625.318-Hain-H41-01um-R1-318-length-77734-cov-15_pt1 | contig 22567 bp, 31 predicted proteins | sample MGYA00564400_ERZ1292625 | MGnify/ENA primary metagenome ERZ1292625 (study PRJEB36523, sample SAMEA6512639) | groundwater metagenome | collected 2019-01-08 | study: AquaDiva: Metagenomics assemblies of 32 groundwater samples
AAAGGGGTGCACTTTTAGCTTTGGAGGGGGTGCATTTTTCGCTTTGGTATTACAATTTTCGACAAGCGCTTGCAGAGCTTCGCCTCTTGTGATAGAGTATCGGATATTCGTTATGGGAGAAACAACTATCCAATTAAGCCCCGTCAACATCGCCGAGCGCAAGAACTTGGCGCTTCGTGCTGGTGCGACAGTGCGCGTTCACTTGAAGATTGAGGAAAAGGGTAAAACCCGCCTCCAGGTTTTCGAAGGGCTTGTGCTCGCAGTGAAGCATGGTAAAGGAATCAACTCAATGTTTACTGTTCGTAAAGTTGCCAGCGGTGTGGGCATGGAGAAAATCTTCCCACTTTACTCACCGGTTATTGAGAAAATTGAAATTGTGAAGCAAGCTAGTGTGGGCCGTTCAAAACTCTACTTCATCCGCGATAAAGTTGCGCGTGATGCTAAGCGTAAAATGCGCCACACGACGACAGGGGTGACGGTGCCCATGCAAGACGGGGAAGAAGAAGTTGTTGCGGAGGAGAAGCTCGAAGAAGTCACAGCATAATTTTATACCAACAAAAAAACTCGCCAAACGGCGAGTTTTTGATTTTGTATATTTGGTAGACGCTATTACCTTGAGGTGATATACTGTTTACATGGGGCAAAGAGGAGCAAAACCGAAAGGGAAGGTGAAGCTTGAGTGGTCGGCAAATTTTGCCTATGCCATAGGACTCTTGGCATCAGATGGGAATCTTTCAAGCGATGGAAGGCATATCGATCTTACCTCAAAAGATGTTGTGCAGGTTAAAAATTTCATCCACTGTCTTGGTTTGGAAAATAAAATAGGTAAAAAGTTGAACGGAACAGGGAAGGTGAGTTACCGCGTGCAATTTGGTGATATTGTGTTTTACCGTTTTTTGTTGAAGGTTGGGCTTACTCCGACTAAGTCTAAAACAATTGGTAAATTGAAAATCCCCCAAAAATATTTTTATGATTTTCTGCGAGGCTCGTTTGATGGTGATGGTTCTTTTTATTCATACTTCGATCCGCGTTGGAAATCGAGTTTTGTGTTCTATTTTGCCATTGCTTCTGCAAGTCCTGCACACCTTGAGTGGATTCGTGACGTTCTTTCAGAAAGTCTTGGTGTGAAAGGACATATTACTAGAGACTCAAAGAAAAGCACCCTCCAATTAAAGTATGCAAAGGCAGAGTCTTGGAAAATTCTGAAAAACATGTATTATAGCAGGGAAGTCGTTTGCTTGATGAGGAAACGACTGAAAGTAGAAAAAGCATTGTTGTTTGAGGGGAAAAGGTTGCCCGGTTGACGAAATAATGCGCAGGTGGTGTAACGGTAGCCACGCTACCTTGAGGTGGTAGTGCCCGTATGGGCGTGGAGGTTCAAGTCCTCTCCTGCGCACCAAAATCTTAGCCCCAGAGTTTTTTACTCTGGGGCTTTTAGATTTTGTAGCTCAGGAGAGGACTTGAAAGCGAGCGCGGGGTACCCCGTCGAGCACGACGGGTCGAGCGAGCAGGGTCGAGCGGAACGAGGAGCGACGGGTCGAGTGAGCGCTTGACCAAGTCCTCTCCTGCGCACAAAAGAAAAACAGCCGGATGCTATAGCATCCGGCTGTTTTTATCTGACAAAGTGACGGTTAGTAAAATAATTTTCGAGAATACAAAAAATCATGATTTCATGATATGGTGGGGGAATAGGGGGGGGGCTCTCACCATGCGCACAAAACACATTTTTTTATTGATAGTAGTGGTGTCATTACTCCTGGGACTCGTAGCTTATTACCAGTTTAGAGCACCTGCTGTTGGTGTTGTTGTGAGCCCGATCCCCGCAAGCATTGTTCAGAATATTGAACCAGTTCCACACCCGTCAGGCGATAGACAAGCAGAAGCCGTTACTCTGTATGCCTACGAAAAAGGTGGCAATCACATTTTTGATGGTGCTGTGATTGTTGCCATGAATACGAAGACGGGGAAAATTGTTGCCGAGCAAGTTGCTGACGGCAATGGAAAAGTGACTTTCGCGCTCCCTTGGGGCACCTACCGCTTTCAACCGTCACCATCGCGTGAAAATAGAGTGGTGGGGTCACTGGGCCTCTCTGTGCCACTAGAAGAAAATAAACCGCAAACGCTCTTGCTTACGGAGATTGGACCCGCCGGCTTTGGTACCCCGGTTGATACCTGTGATGAAAAGAAGGAGGCACTTAATCTCGCGCTCGAGCAGGCCAACTACTGCGAAGTAGATGCTGACTGCAAGGTGTTTCAACCTGGAGGGTTTGGCTGCTTTGGTTATGTGAATAAATCGTTTGACGGGTCAATGATTCTGCAACGAGTAGATGATTATGGAAGAATGTGCCCACTCACTGCATACAAATGCCCCGGAACACCGCGTTCTCCAATATGCGTGCAAGGGGTGTGCAGGGTTGGGAACTAAGGATCTGTGTCTCGGTTCAGTTTTCATTTCATGTTGATTTAATGCTATACTATATCCATGGAGAGCTTTATTCACGCCGATATTTTCTTTTTTGTGGCTACCATTGGGTTTAGCTTGGTCGCGATTGTGTTGTGTGTGGCAGCGATGTATGTTATTCGTATTTTGCGTGAAGTAGAATGCATTGTGCGTCGCGTGCGCGAGGGGGTAGACCATGTGTCCGACGAAGCGGAGCGCATTGTTCACGATGTCGCCGAAGATGGCATCCCCTCAACACTCTCACGGCTCTGGCACCAAAGCAAAAAGAAAAAACGGGCACCAAGTAAAAAATAATTTTATAATAGTATGGCATCAAATAAAAAGAAGGCAGGGGGAGTAGCAGCAGTAGGTGTAGGTATCGCTGCAGTTTCAGCGCTTGCACTCGGAACGTATTTTCTTTACGGAGAGCAAGGAGCAAAGAATCGCAAGAAAGCAAAAGCATGGATGTTGAAAGCAAAAGGCGAAGTGCTCGAACAAGTTGAGGGACTTACCGAAATGAGTTTGGAAGCGTATGAAAACCTTGTGCACACCGTGTTGGGAAAGTATGCAAAGATGAAAGATGTAGACGCTGAAGATTTGGAGAAGTTGATTAAAGAGCTCAAGGCATACGGCAAGAAGCTAACGGCGTCAAAGAAAAAGCCTGTGAAAAAGGTGGCAAAGAAGACAGGAAAGAAATAAAAAGAAAAGCAGGCGTAGCAAAAAGGAAAGACCAAGCAAGATAAATTTTGCTTGGTCTTTTGGTTCCCGAAGGAACCTTAGTGGTGGTCATGGTCGTGACCATGACTGCATGAATGCCCGTCGCCATGGTTGTGGCTGTGCGCCTTGAAACCAAGGAGCCGGGCAATTGTGAAGAACACAATCAACGAACCAATCCCCACCGAGAGGACTCCGTCAATCCAATACCATTTTCCTGCGACCATCATAACGAAACCACCAATGATGACCGCGATGCTGGCTAAAATATCGGACCACAAGTGGATGTCCTGCCAGAAGTATTGGGTGTTGCGATGTTCATCTGGCGCCTCATTGTTGATTTTTCGCTGGTAAATGTTTCCAGCTAGACCAATCGCGGCGACAACAAACATATACCAAGCAACCTCGTGTGGAGTGAGGATTCGTTCAAAACCCTCGTAAACAATCCACACGCCGGCTGCACAGAGAAGCGCGGCACTAATCTTGCCACCCCTCTTCCGCAGAGCATTTTCGTTGCTGTGTCCCCGCGCCATGCGAGAAATTACCACCGAGACGATGTTTTCCATACCGTCCATGATTACATGGAGAGCGTCAGACATGAGCGCAACGCTGTTCGCTGCATATCCAGCAAGGAGCTCGATTACAAAAATGGCCAATGACCATTTTGCAAGCCGAACGTAGCGCTGCGCCTCATGGTCACATCGACAATCATCCGACTGCCCTGTGACCAAAAACCGGCATGCGCCGATATGGTGAACTGCCATATATACCTCCGTCAATGAATGAATTATCTGTTGAGTAGTATAGCAAAAATACAGCATTTTGTCAAGCTTTCTTTACTGCTGTAAAATTGCTCTGATGGTGGAAGTGTGGTAAGGTGAAACCATGCTTTACACTGGCAAAGGCGATGATGGAACAACAAAAACATTTGGTTGTTGCGACCAGCGTATTTCAAAGAGTTCTGCGGTTGCTGAAGCACTCGGGGCGCTTGATGAGGTGAATTCATTTTTGGGGGTGGTGAAAGTTCGTGCGGATACTGCGGGGACGACTTTGGGAGAGATGTCCTATGTTGAGATTGTTGGAAATATTCAGCAAAATCTTTTCACTGTTCAAGCCGAGGTTGCCGGAGCCGACAAACATATAACAGAAGAAAAAGTGCGCGAGGCGGAAACTTTGATCCATGAGATCGAAGGTGAGTTGCCGCCCATTAAGACTTTTTTTGTTTCAGGTGGGACAGAACTTGCGGCGCTTCTTGATGTGAGTCGTACAATTGCCCGTCGTGCCGAGCGCCGTGCGGTGGCTGCTCACGAAGAAGGGAAGGTTGTTGTTGGAAAGAATACGCTTGCCTACCTTAATCGCCTTTCGAGCCTTTTGTATGCCATGGCTCGACAAGTGAACCATAAATCTGGTATAACGGAGGAACCGCCGAGTTATAAATAGGGCGGAGATGGCAAAATGCATGGTGCCTATAGTGTAATGGTCAGCACTAGAGTTTGTGGAACTCTCAGACAGGGTTCGAATCCCTGTAGGCACCCACGAGCATAAAGTTCCGCCTTCGAGGCGGACTTTTTGCGTAGTGGGTGCCTACGCAAGTCGCCTGCGCGACTTGCGTCAGGGATTCGAAGATCTTTTCGTTGTTTGTGAGAAGCTTTGCTTTGAAATGTGTATAATGTAGTAGCAGTCCCAACTGAAGGGAGTCAGCTTTCAGGACCTATTCCTTCGCATGGTTCTCTGCGCGAAGAAATCGGTTTCGAGGTCGCAGAAGAAGCGCGGGGACTTTCTTTGTACTTTAATTCCTGAACACAAAGACAACAAATAGTCGTCATCGATCTTGAGCAAAAACATTGGTATCAGTTTTCAAAATAATTTACTATTATGGAACTTTATTACGCACCGCCGAGTTCAAAAAATGTAAAAAAAATTTCAATTTACGCGCTGTTCGTGGTGAACATCGCGGTGATCTTTGCATTGTGGTGGGGGAACTCAGGTCCTTATGTTATGAATCCAGATGGGGGAAATTTGTTTGTTGGACTGGGGCGAATTTTCGGGCTTCTTGCGGAATATTTTCTGTTGGTACAACTCATGCTTGTGGGGCGAGTTAAATGGATTGAGCATGTGTTTGGTTTTGACCGTTTAAATGCCGTACATCGTTTTATTGGGTATTCAATTCCCCTTTTTCTTATTTCTCACGTATCTCTGTTGACGCTGGGATATGCTGAGGCAAATGGGTTGACACTTACAGCGCAGTTCATAGCGTTTCTCACTGGCAATAACGAGATACTCTATGCATTGGTTGCTCTTTTTTTGTTTCTTTTTGTGATAGGTATGTCGATCGCGATCGTGCGAAGGAAGTTACGCTATGAAACATGGTATTTCGTGCACCTCTCGGTTTATCTGGCGATTCTCTTGGCGCTTCAACATCAACTAGGAGCAGGAGATTTGTGGGGTGGATGGGCACTTTCGTATTGGTACGCACTTAATTTCAGTGTGTTTGGTTTTGTGCTTGCGTATCGTTTTGTGCGACCGCTCTATTTTTTTGGAAAACATCGCTTTGTGATTGAGGATGTGGTAGCAGAAACGCCGGACACGTACTCGCTCTACATTACCGGAAAAAATATGGAACAATTTAAGTTTGAAGCGGGACAATATGCGAACATCACCCTCCTTGCGCGGGGCATGTGGTACACACACCCGTTTTCTTTCTCGACGGCGTATAACGGAAAATTTATTCGGTTTACGATAAAAAGCTTGGGGGATTATACGAGCCAAGTGCGCCGCTTGAAACCGGGAACAAAAGTTATCATTGACGGCCCTTTGGGGCTTTTTGTGGAAGAGCGTGCTTTGCGTAAAAAATTCTTACTTATTGCAGGGGGGATTGGTGTCACACCCCTTCGATCAATGGTGGAGTCTTTGGCGTTTAAAAATAAAGATGCGGTGCTTCTCTATGGAGGCAAGACCGCGGATGATCTGGCGTTTAAAAAAGAGTTTGAGAGTCTTTGTCAGTCAACTGCTTCTGTTGTTGTTCATTATATTTTAAGTACCCAAACCCCTCACTATGAATCGGGATATATTGATAAAGAAAAAATAGCGCGCCTTGTTCCCGACTTTGCAACACGCGAAGTATTTTTGTGCGGACCCCCTCCTATGATGAAAGCGACGGTCGAAAACTTGAGTGGACTTGGTTTCTCAGGTGACCATATTCATTTTGAAAAGTTCTCGTTCTAAGCACGCACTCTCATGGAAGGTGTGGTATGATAAATAGCATGAATACTCAGGGACGGTTTCTGCTTGCCTTGCTGGGTGCGTACACTCTTCTTTTTGCGGTTCTTGCCATAAATCCTGTCGAGCGACATACGTGGTTTGTGGAAAATCTCACCGTGTGGATTATTATTGGTGCGCTCGCAGTGCTCTGGATTCGCAATATTCGTTTTTCCAATCTTGCCTATGCACTCATGGCGGTACTCATTTTTCTCCACACGATTGGAGGGCATTATACATTTGAAAAAGTGCCGTTCGACTGGGTGACCAATTTTTTTGGGTTTGAACGCAATCATTTTGACCGCATCGCACATTTCAGTGTTGGATTTTATGCGTTCGCTATAGTTGAGTGGCTCCACACCAAGCGCTTGGTTGCGAATAAATTTTTGTTGTTTACGTATCCGATATTTGTTATTGCAACGATTGCCATGAGTTACGAGCTTGTGGAGTGGGTCTACGCAGCGAATTCTGCAACTCCGGAAATGGCGCAAGCATACTTAGGAAGTCAGGGGGACATTTGGGATGCGCAAAAAGACATGCTCGCTGATACTCTTGGGGCGGTGCTTGCGGTCATCTTTTATTTTGTGATACGAAAACCAAGCTTTAATAAAACAGAGTCTGTAGTTCCTACAGCGCACTAAAAACAGGTTGGGCAACCAGTCTGTTTTCTCGTGCAGCTGTATCTGGTATACTGGTGCTTATGAAAACCATGTTTGAAACATTCAAGAAGAGCGTCTTTTCGCCGGAGTTTTATCGTGAGGTGGCTGAGGAACCGCTCAAGGGTGGGTTGCGAAACTATGCAAAGTTTGCACTACTCCTTTCAGTGGCGAGCGTCGTTCTGTTTTCAGCACTTCTTGTTCCTTACGCGGTGACTTTTGTTCGTGACCGAGCTCCGGAACTCGTTCGAGAGTATTATCCTCTAGAGCTTGTGCTCAAGATTACGAACGGGGAAATGTCGGTGAATGTATCCGAGCCGTACATGATTGCCACAAAGGAGATTACGCGACACGCCATACAAGATTGGAGGTTTGGCAACGTGGTGGTTATTGATACGCAAAATGAGTTTAATAAAAAGAAGTTTGAGGAGTACAACACGTTTGCACTCATTACGAAGCATGAGATTGTGACGAGTAGTAATGAAGGAGGGCTTACTATTCAGGAAATTCCAAATACAACCAACATGGTAATCGATCAGGAGACACTGCTTTCTTGGGTTGAGAAAGTCCGCGGTTCGCTTGTTTATGTTGTGCCTTTTGGGGTTTTGCTTATGCTTATCATGCTTTTGTTGGGGTATTTGGCGTATCTCGTTCCGCTTTTTCTGTTTGCCCTCGTGCCATTTTTGCTTGCACGCATTAAAAAGATACCACTTTCGTATGGTGGCGCTTACCGCATCAGTCTCTACGCAATCATTCCGGGTATTGTTTTGAAATCAATTTTGAATTTTTCGGGAATCTTCTCTGTTCCGCCGTACCTTACGTTCCTCGTCTTTCTCCTCATTGTGGTCGTTAATCTTCGTGAGGTTGAACAGCCAAGGTTGTTCGGGAATTAATTTGACACACTATATCCCAAGTGATAGTGTTCTCGTAGAGAAAAATATTGCACTGGCAATTCTGCCTAGGCTATACTTGAGGAGGTTTATATGACGGTTAATGTTGCAAAAAACGCCGAAAGAGGGCCCGAGATTTTGTTGCCGGATTTCGACTTTACAGAGACAGGCCAAGTACTCTTGCTTGCAAGCTTGATTCAAAGGGCGTATTTCTTTACACTTCAAAAATATCTTAAAGAAAGACTACAATTGGAAATACAAAGAAAAGACAGTCATTGGATTTCAGAGGTGTTCCCTACTAGAGTTGCTCGTATTTGTACTGATTTTATTGGTGATGACTACTTGCTTCATAATGCAAATAGCGATCAATTAGTTGACCGATTAAAGATATTTTCCAACAACGGCAGAGAGCTTGTTCTTAGTCTTCAGATAATCGAAAGAGATCTTTGGATTGAATTTTCCCTCGAGAGAAAAAGTATTTTCTTGTTTTTCCGTGAAAAAAACTCCCACACCTTGGATGTAAGGTTGCAAGAAATCTTGGGATGGGTTTTAGCGAACAAGATGTGATGTGAGGTGCCAACCCACCGTTTTCTCTGTCAGAATTTCTTGCAGAGAAAACGGTGGGTTTTTGTGTCTGGGAATTTATTACAAATCCTTTCTGGGTGTCGGTAATGTGCGATAGAGAATAATTCCAAGGGTAAAAAGTGCTGTTGAGATGATTGCCGAGATGACGCAGTAAATACAGAACGCTTTAATCAAGAACCCTTGCACATAGATGAAATAGACCGACATTAAGAAACCGATGGTCGTTGCACCAAGGAGGAGCTTTGCGAGCAATACTTTTTTAGTGTCGGCATAAAGGAGCGCAATGATACCGATGGCGAGGTAGAATACTGTGCCGAGAGCGGAAAGGGGAATACCAAACAGTACTGAATGCGGTGATTTTGCAACTTCATCACATCCACTGAAGCCAAGCACGCAGGGAATGGGTGTGCCGACAATACGTTTTGCAAAGAGGAAGGTTGAATCTGCAAAGCCAATGAGGGCAAGCAGAACTATGGCACCAATGAGAAACTTCGAAATTGTAGGAGGCATGAGTTTTTGGGATTATAGATTATTTTGCCAACTCTTTGTCAATAATAACTTTGAATTCTTCGTAACCACGTGGATTTTGCATTTTCTTGCCATTGAGGTAAAACGATGGTGTTGAGTTAACTCCCGAACGAATGCCGACATCTTTGTCGCGTTTGACATGGTCGCGCGTCTCCGTCGAACTCATATCTTTCTTGAAGAGGTTGAGGTCAAGTTTGAGCTCGGTTGCATAACCAAGCAAGATTTCTTCCGCTTGTGGTGCTCCAAGATCCGACCAATCCTTTTGGTGTTCAAAAATCATTGAGTACATTTCCCAGAATTTACCCTGCTTACCGGCTGCTTCAGCCGCGTATGCTGTGCGCTCAGCATTTTTGTGTTGAGGAAGAGGGAAGTGGCGATAGGTGAAACTCACTTTATCCGCGTATTCCGCGGTAATTTTTTCTACAACCGGATAATATGCGCCACACGCTGGGCATTGAAAGTCGCTGTACTCAACAATGGAAACTTTTGCATCTTTTGCTCCCTTAGTCCACTCGTTGGGGCCTACGGGTTCAGCAAGTGTGTCTCCTGCTGTTCGTGGCGGAAGTGGTGTTTTGGGTGGTGCTTTTGCGATTTGCCATGCTGCAATTGCGGTAATTCCTATTACTAATACTGCTGAAACCCATACAATGATTCGTTTTTGTGTATCCATAATAGAGTATGGTAGCAACTAACGATTTTTTGTGCAAATTTTTCGTGACAAGACCATTTCAAATATGGTAAGGTTGTTTATATGGAAAAGAACAAAAAAATACTACTGGGAGGAATTATTGTAGTGGTTGTGGGAGCGGTTTTGTTTTGTTATTCCTCGGGTAATCAGGTATATGTCGGGCGAGCCCCCCTGTCTAATCCCGGGCAAGTACCAATGCCTTCCTCTCAAGTACTGTTCATTGCGACAAGCACGCCTATGAGTGATTGGAAAACATTTGTGAACACGGAATATGGGTATTCAGTGTTGGTGCCACAGGAGGCGAATATTCGAGCAAATGGCCATGTTCTTGATTTACAGAAATCGCCAGAGTTACTTTTTTCTGCGGAAAACGGCGATTTCGAAATTATGGCTGACTATCTTATAATAGCGACAGCTGAAGACACGCTGGAAAAACAAAAACAACTCGCTCTCCTTGATCTAAAATCGTACGCTGAATATCAAAGAAACATAACAGTGAAAGATAAGAATCCTTATCTGTTGATGAAAGTTGGAGTATTAAAGAAAATAAAGTTTGCTGGACTAGAAGCTTACACGTTTGCAATTGAAGGAACATGGGTCAATTTTGGAGAGTCGGCCTATTTTACAAAACCATTTGGAGTGTATGTTTTTACAGAAAACCTACGTGGGCAAAAGATAAGCATTTATCACACCACCAACAGTACTTCAGAAAAAATGGTAAACTCTATTAGATTCATAAAATAGTTTGAGGTTTAGTGAACAAAAAAAAGAGGACACCGAAGCGTCCTCTTAAAATTTACAACAAAACAAAAGAATTTTAATACACTACGGAATCATCACATTTGACGACCAGTAGTATCGGTTTGAGTTACCATTGGTGCAGCCATCAACTTGGTACTGCTTCATCAGCTGTCCTTCCATTACGACTCGTGCAAGTGGAACTTGGTCTTTGTCCCCGCTTCCATTGTGTTGGATATTGAAATCAAGATGGACACTCCCTGGAGCAGCGGTGTCCCCCATATAGCCCAAGAATTTTCCTTGCGGTATATTCTGCCCTTGATATATAGTAGGAGAGATTGATTTCATATGGAGATAGCGGCTAGTGATACCTGTTGTTCCATGCATGATCTCGACAAAGTTGCCAGCCGTAGAACTATTGTAAACAATAGATTTGACTATGCCTCCCCCCGCCGCCAAAATGGGAATATTTGCAGAAGCTGGATCAGGATACTTCACAGTACCATCAGGATTAAGTGCTTTCCCCGAGAAATCAATGGAAAAATAACCAGGACCCTGATGACCCCCGTGAATGTAATCGCAACCCCCACCTCCAATTTCCGTGGTTACCCTCCAGTCCAATCCATCAAACGGCATCTTGAGCTCAAGCGTTGGAGTGAAGCTGAGGGCTAGCATCGGACGAGCACCATCGTTTGCATAATCAGAGCTCCGAAATACATTGAATCGATTATCGTTGTATTGCGGAAACAACATTATGCCGTTGTTGGTTGCTGGGTTGTTTTGCCACTCGTTGTACCAAGTCGTGATGTACGGACCCCACCACTGATTTGATGTTGGTGCCGTATACCATCCCCAGCATGGAGAAAAAGACGGTTGAGCACTCCATGTCACGTTGGTGTCCCACGCACTTCCCGCTTTGCACATAGCAAGAGGAGTTGGCGTGGAATTATCTCCGCGAGGATACGAGAAGAGCCATAATGTTGCTGTGACGACATTTTTCGGCAGTCCATCAAGACTAAACTTGAGGTAGCTTCGATACTGATCACCCCATCCACCGACTTGGAGTCTCCCATCGTCGTTTGCGACAAAAGTTTGATTGTAGGAATTACTCAGCCATCCATCCGTTATGTGCGGGATACTGACAGAAGCATCCTTGATCGATTTTTTTACATCACGACTATAATCAATCACTGCTTTTGTCGGATAGGGCGTTGGTTGATACCATATGGTAATCGCATGGGCCGATGATGACAGAGACAAGATAAACACTGATACTGCGGACAGCGTTTTGAAGCGCTTCATAATTCACCCCTTTTGTTGTCAAACTAAATGCTCATGCGGAATGCGCGAGCAAGTACATCCGGGGGCAGTTTAGCACTTGAGGGGGGGGGTACGTCAAGCAAATGTGTCTGTCATCTATTCGCGCTCCTCCGCATTCTCGTGTAGAATACAGATATGAAATACGAACGAGGAGTGAAACGAGAACGCAGTGAAATGGAGAATGCAAATGCTCTCCGTGCAACAGAATACGCAGCGCGCATGCGCGCGGCGATGAGTGATGGGTCGTATGCACTCCCCGAGGCATCGCTCCGATTACCGTTTGATGATGTGCTTTTTGAACGCTCGCGCGCACTTGCAACAAAGCTTGCTGGACACAAGCTTGCATACATCCTTGTGATTGGTATTGGAGGGTCAAATCTTGGTGCCAAGGCGATTTACGAGGCGTCGTCGGGGACGCTCGATCCACATACTGCGTTTGCACCCAAGATGCTGTTTGCTGACACTTGCGCGCCGGAACTTTTGGCGGATATTGTTGAAATCCTTTTGGATGGCGTAAGTCACAAGGATGAGTTGGTGATTGTGATTGCCAGCAAGTCAGGGACAACAACGGAGACAATCATGAACGCATCTATTCTCATTCCGGCACTCGAGGTAAAGTTTGGGTCGCTTTCGGATCGCGTCGTGTGTATCACTGATGAGAATTCTCCTCTGTGGCGGACAGGACTTGATCACGGATTTCATACACTTCCCGTTCCGCGCATGGTGGGCGGGCGGTACTCAGTTTTTTCTCCAGCGGGGGTTTTTCCTCTGCTGTGCGCGGGGGTAGATATGAAAGCAATGCTTCGCGGAGCTCAAGAAGTGGTTCATGAGTGTGTTGAGCAAGGGGCTGAAAGCAAGGCGTATCTCGTTGCAGAAGATGTTTTCGCGTGGCACACTGCCGGCGCCCATATATTTGATTTGTTCTTGTTTCATCCCGAGCTTGAGTCAGTAGGCAAGTGGTACCGGCAACTTTTCGCGGAAAGTTTGGGTAAGGATACAAAAATTGATGGCAATCGTTCAGAACATCACATTATCCCCACAGTTTCTCTAGGTTCCACAGATCTGCATTCTGTGGAACAAATGCACCTTGCTGATGCAAAATTTGTGGCACGGATGCTGGTACGTGCTCATTCGCCGCATTGGGAGCATCAGTTTTTGGCAAGCGATGCGGTGTTTGCTCCCATTATTCCTGCGCTTGGCCGCCGCGCCCCGTGCGAAGTGATGGACGCGATTTATCAGGGGGTTAAAGAAACATATCAAACTCAAGGGGTTTTGTTTGGAGAAGTAGCGCTTCCTGATCTTGATCCGGAATCTTTGGGTGCGTTTTTGCAACTTCAGATGTGTGTGGTCATGCATTTGGGGCAACTCTTTGGTGTAAATGCCTTTGATCAGCCAAATGTGGAGGAATATAAAAAAGTAGTACGAAGAATTTTAGGGGGAGGTCAGAAATAGTTGTTCTATAATTCAAAGTTATAGACTGGGGAAAAATAACGGATTGATTCTGGTGGAGGTGTGGTATAATAAGTGCACATTATTAATAATTTATGAGCCCTATGAAATACATCGTTGTTTTTTGTGTTGCGGCATTGCCCATGTTTGCCCTTGCGGCAGGGGATACGTTGGTTCAACTTGCGCAATTTGAAGATAATTCAAAATTACTGGAATCACTTTCTCTGTGGTCGACGCTCATTATTGCGTTTGTGACGAGTGGTATGGTGTGGGTTGGTGGTCGTACGATGCGCGGCGGAGTATTTGGAAAAGTATTGACGTATTTCAGCATCGGGATGACGCTTGTGTTTTTGGGGTTTGTGACCGAGGTCCCTTGGGTGCAAGGTTTTTCGCCACTTTACCTTAAACTTGCTCACAGTTCTCTTTATATTCTCGGGTACATTTTCATGGGGCTTGCCGCGAACAAGCTTTTGCGAACAGTTAAAGGAATATAATTTTTTAACATCATGAACCAAATCGATGAATATAAATCAGTAATGTCCGAGATTATCGGGAAACAGATCGTGATTCTCGGTCCAGAGATTGCGGTACTGCGCGCACGCAAAGTGCCAGAAATTTCTCTTTCTGAGGATGGCAAGGTGGTAGATGTTAAAGGTGATCCGGACGAGGTTCTTAACAGATTGATTGATACTTATGTGGAGCTTTCTGGTGAAATTGTGACCAATGCTCTTGGTACCATTTTTACCAAGTATCCTTCGATTAAGCGTGCCGCCTAATGTTTCTTGAATACTGAATACGTCCCATGCTTTCCGGTGAGATTATCTTTATTATCGTTCTTATTCTCTCGTTGTACGGGGTGGTTGTTGCTATTTCGTTTTTTGCAGTGCGACGCATGAAGCAAAACTTGAAAAAGAAAGAGATTGATGCAAGGCATCGCATGTATGAACTCGCGATTTTAAAAGAAATTTCGGATCGCACTGGATACTCTCTTAACATTCAAAAAATTCTAGATGTTATCGCTGGGTCGCTTAACCAGTTTTTGGAGTACAGTGTTGCTGGGTACATGCTTATCGGGGCGGATAAAATTATTTTTAAGGCTGACCTCGAACGCTCTGTTTCTCCGCAGTTCATCAAGGATGTCCGCATGCGCATGCTTAAGTCCTTGGAAGCTATTTTAGGGGTTAGCGTTCCAGATGCTCAAGTTGAGGAGACTATCACGGGTGCTGTTATGCTGGAAACCGTTCTCGAGCCGGTGCGCTCATATTTCAATATTCCATTGGTAGTCAGCGGAAAGCTTGCAGGATTGTTGACGATTGCGCACACAAAGGAAGGGCTCTACAAAGAAGAAGAGATTGCAATTCTCTACAAAATCGTAAATCAGGCATCGCGTGCGGTGTCAAAACTGGAAGATGTGGTGCGAACCGAGCAAAGCAAGGTCGCAGCGATGCTTGAGGGAATGGTGGAAGGTGTGGTTATGACGGATCGAGATTATCGGGTTGTTGCAGCAAATCCAAGCGCCAAGGAGGTTATTGGATACACACAAGAGGGGATGCCAACTTTTTTTGATTTCACGACGGGACTCAAAGATACTTTTGATATAAAAACAAAACTTGAAGAAGCGACTAAGTTGGACAAAGTCCTCGCATCTGACGATATAGTGATAAAAGGGAAACATTACGAAGTCTTGGTGTCCCCCGTAAAAGCGAACACAGGTCCAGCAAAAGGACAGATCCTTGGTGGTGCCGTTGTTTTTCACGATATTACCCACGAAAAAGAAGCAGAAAAAATGCGAAACGACTTCACTTCGATGATGGTACACGAGCTGCGGTCTCCTCTGGGGAATATCAAAAAAATAGGAGAAATGTTGAAATCAAAGGAGATTGTGGAAAACAAGGAGCTTTCGGCCGAGTATGTTGGTATGCTTTACGAAAGTTCGTCTACAATGCTCGATTTGGTGAATGATCTTCTCGACGTATCCAAGCTTGAGGCAGGGAAATTTGATGTCGACAAGCAACAGGTCTCCATAAAGGAGCTTATTGTTGATAGGGTAAAGTTCTTTGACACGTCCGCACAAGGTGCTAAAATAGAATTAAGCTCATACTTTGGGGAAAGGGTTCCAGAGAGGGTGCTCATTGACGCCAAAAGGATTGTACAGGTCGTTAATAATCTTCTTTCGAATGCGATTAATTTTACGCCACAGGGAGGCAAGGTTATGGTTGCATGTTTTATGCACAAGAAGGGATTCAATATCGACGAAGAGGCACATCAGCAGAATATTCAGTGGTTTGATGTTGATGAACGCAAAATATCCTCAGCCATCTCTGATTGTTTGGTTGTCGCAGTTACGGATTCTGGTGAAGGAATTGAGCATGAGAATATTGGTAAACTCTTCAATAAGTTTACACAGTTCTCTTCAAGTATACGGGAGCGAGAGCACAAAGGAACAGGCCTCGGGTTGGTCGTTGCCAAAGGAATCATTGAGGCGCATGGTGGCACTATCGGGCTTGGTTCAAAAGAGGGCGCCGGAAGTACGTTTTATTTTACGATTAACTTATAATTTATGCCAAAAAAAATACTGATTGTGGATGATGACAAGGTGTTCTCAAAAATCTTGAAAGACGCCTTTCTGGCGGGAGGACAAGGGAAATACACTGTGGTGGCTGCTTTTGACGGAGAGGAAGGTTTTGCAACCGCCCAACGTGAAAAACCTGATCTTGTTATGCTTGACCTTGTGATGCCCAAAATGGATGGCATTGGATTTTTGCGAGCTCTTCGGGCTGAGTCGTGGGGGGTAGAGTTGCCTGTCATAATGGAAACAGGTATGGATGATTTCAAAAAAATGAGTGATGGTGTCGAGCTCGGTGTTCGCGGGTATATTATCAAAACAGATTATTCTATTGAGGCGGTTTTGCGCCAAGTTGGAGATATTCTCAAAGTCTAATAATTATATCATTATGGAAGAAAGCAAAACAAAATTGTTTAAGGCACTCAGAATCATGGTCGTGCTCGTTGCACTTCTGCTTGTCGCAAAGATTGTGACGGAAGTAAAGGAATATCGTTTTATTGGTGGTGGTGTTTCGGCAACAAATACGATTTCGGTTTCAGGAGAGGGCGAGGTGTTTGCTGCTCCTGATATTGCGACCGTATCGTTCTCGGTACGCGAGGAGGCAAAAAAGGTGGTGGACGCACAGACTAAGGTATCCCTCAAAGTAAAAACGGCACTCGCCGGAGTCGGCAAGCTTAATGTTGAAGAAAAAGATATTAAGACCACAAATTATAGTTCGTACCCAATGTATGAATATCGGGAAATGAAAATTGAGTGTACTGCTACGTACTGCCCACCACAAGGCAAGCGAATACTGGTTGCATACGAAGTATCTCAAACGGTCACCATAACAGTGCGCAACCTTGATAATGCAAGCGCCATTGTGGATGTGTTGGCACAGGCTGGTGTTACGGAAACACAGGGGCCAAACTTTGCTATCGATAAAGAAGATGAGTTGAAAGCCGAAGCACGCAAGCAGGCTATTCAAAAAGCACGCGCGAAAGCGGAAGTCCTCGCAAAAGACCTTGGCGTCTCCCTTGTTCGTGTTATTTCCTTCTCTGAGGGAGGTGGAGGGTATCCTTACTCTCCATCAGAGATGGCATTCGCGAAGGATGTAATGGGTGGTCGCGGCGCCGCACCTGCTCCTGAGATTCCACAGGGCGAAGAGAAAATTATTTCAAATGTGACGGTGACATATGAAATAAGGTAAGTTACAAGGTTTTATTGAATGAAGTCAACGCACCCCGGAACTGTATGGTTCCGGGGTGCGTTGACTTTTGGGAGGGAAAGGAGTATGGTAGAAGAAAGCCTTTTGAGGCGGTTTTTTAAATAGGGACTTGATATATTATGCAATTTATTGATTATCTTCGGGACACAAAAGGCGAATGGAAACATATTTCTTGGCCATCACGTCGCCAAGCGATAGCTTTTACTGTGCTTGTGATTGTGTTGTCAGTGTTTACCGCCCTCTATCTTGGCGGGTTTGATGCACTTCTTACGTTTTTGGTAAAAAAGTTGGTTATTCTTTAATATCACTCATTCCATGTCAAAACAAGAAACAACTGGAGAGCGCAATTGGTATGCCATCCACACCTATGTGGGTTACGAAAATGCGGTGCTTCGCAACTTGAAACAGCGTATTGAATCTTTGGGGATGGAGGACAAAATTTTCAACGTAATTATTCCTTTGGAAAAAAAGATTAAAGTGAAGGGCAATAAGCGTGTTGAAATCGAAGAGAAAATTTACCCGGGATATATTTTGGTAGATATGATCGTTACCGAAGATTCATGGTACGTAGTACGCAATACTCCTCGTGTGACGGGGTTTGTGGGTGCGGGAGTAACTCCAGTTCCTCTTGAAAAAGTTGAAGTTGAGGCACTCTTTAAGCGCATGACAGCGGGCACACCGAAGCACAATATTGAACTCACGGTGGGCGAGCAGGTTACTATCGTTGATGGTCCATTTAAAGACCTTGAGGGCAAGGTTTCAGAGGTGGATGGCGAGCGTGGTCGCGCAAAGGTGCTTGTTTCAATGTTTGGTCGCGAAACACCAGTAGAGCTCGACTTTTTGCAGATTAGGAAAATTTAATAAAAGCCCATTTTGCGGATTGCTTGAAAAAATTCGCGAAATAAGGTAGACTCCACATATTCAAAAACATGGCAAAGAAAATAACAAAAAAAGTAAAAGTACAGATTCCCGCAGGTAAAGCAACTCCGGCGCCTCCTTTGGGGCCAGCGCTCGGTCAGGCAGGTGTGAACATTGGTGAATTTGTCACCAAATTCAACGACGCAACGCGCGCAAACATGGGTGACATTGTGCCAGTGGTGATTACGGTCTACGAAGACCGCACTTTCAGCTTCACCATGAAAACTCCTCCTGCAACAGGACTTATTCTCAAAGCAGCAGGGGTAACTCAGGGATCTGCTAAGCCAAACACCAACAAGGTGGGCAAGATTACCAAAGCTCAACTTAAAGAAATCGCAGAGCGCAAGATGAAGGATTTGAGTGCAAACGATATTGAGGCGGCAATGAAGATTATTGCAGGCTCAGCTCGCTCGGCAGGGATTGAGGTGAAATAAATTTAGGTACAAGCTCAAAGAAAAAAGGACGGAATCGCGAAGCGATTCCGGCCTTTGAGTTTTGCGTTTCCTGTTGTTACACCGCAACAGGTGCTTTGATGGCAGGGTGCGGATCATACCCGACGAGTTCAAAATCTTCATATTTGAATTTGAAGATGTCTGTTATCGCGGGATTGAGGCGCATCGTGGGGAGGGGGCGGGGAGGACGGGAGAGCTGAAGCGCTACTTGCTCCATGTGGTTTGAGTAGATGTGCGTATCACCACCGGTCCATATAAATTCACCCGGCTCAAGACCACAGACCTGTGCAATCATCATGGTGAGGAGTGCATAGGAAGTGATGTTGAACGGTAGTCCTAGAAACGTATCGCAACTTCGTTGGTACAGCTGGCACGAAAGTTTTCCGTTTGCCACATAGAATTGAAACAATAAGTGACAAGGTGGCAACGCCATTTTAGGGATATCAGCAGGGTTCCATGCGGTAACAATGAGGCGACGTGAGTCAGGGTTGTTCTTGATATCCAAGATAACCTGGGAAATCTGGTCAATGGTCTCCATTCGGTACTCATCATCTATCCAATCAGGGTTCCCTGGACCGCCTTTGATGAAACGAAATGAAGGCCAGGACCGCCATTGTTTTCCATACACAGGCCCAAGGTCCCCATTTTTGTCCGCAAATTCATCCCAAATAGATACACCATTATCATTAAGGTACTTGATGTTGGTGTCACCCATCAGGAACCACAAGAGTTCATGGATGATAGACTTCATGTGGAGTTTTTTTGTGGTTACCGCAGGGAATCCTTTGGCAAGACCGAATCGCATTTGATGCCCGAATACACTTTTGGTACCTGTGCCAGTGCGGTCGGATTTCTCGACGCCATTCTCAAGAATGTGTTTCAAAAGTTCATGATACTGTTGCATGTCGGTACTCCTTCATTGGTTGTGAAAAGGACTACTACTCAACCTACACTACCCCCTAGAGGGGCGAGTGTCAAACCCTTGCATGAAAGCCTGTTTTGTGATATAATAAAAAAAGTACATTCTTTTACACAAGAGAGGGAGAAAAGCATGAGCATTAAACCAGATACGTGGATCCAGAGGATGTGTAGCTCTGATCCTCGTCAAAGAGATCTCATTCCCGTACCAACGGGAATGAGAAGGATTGATGGACCGATGATCGAGCCGTTTGAACCAAATCAAGTGAAGGTTGTTGGCGACAAGCGTATTGTTTCATACGGTACTTCGAGTTATGGCTATGATGTGCGATGTGCCGATGAGTTCAAGATTTTCACCAATATCAACTCAACGATCGTCGACCCAAAAAACTTCGACGTTAAGAGTTTTGTTGATGTGAAGGCGGAAGTGTGTATCATTCCGCCCAACTCGTTCGCATTGGCGCGTACGGTTGAATACTTTCGCATTCCGCGAAATGTGCTGACTATTTGTCTTGGTAAATCAACTTACGCGCGCTGTGGCATTATTGTTAACGTTACGCCATTTGAACCGGAGTGGGAAGGGTATGTGACATTGGAGTTTTCCAACACTACGCCATTGCCTGCGAAAATTTATGCCAACGAGGGTGTGGCGCAAGTAATTTTCTTTGAGTCGGATGAAGTGTGCGGAACGTCTTATAAAGATCGTGGCGGTAAGTACCAAGGTCAAAGTGGTGTTTCTGTAGCAAAAGTATAGATAGGTTGTTGAGCCCCGAAAAAAACGCGAAGCGTTTTTTTCGGGGCTTTTTCTTTGCTTGTGCCACATGATATGATGAATATATGAAATTCCAAGAATACGAGGACGAGGCAATCAAGACCGCGGAGTATCCTGTGATTGGACAGGGGTTTGTGTACCCAACGCTGGGGCTCGTGGGTGAGGCGGGGGAAGTGGCGGAGAAGGTAAAAAAGCTTTTTCGAAATGACGGGGGTGTGCTCACCGACGCGCACCGCGAAGAAATCAAAAAAGAGCTGGGCGATGTGCTGTGGTACCTCGCTGCGCTCTCGCGCGAGCTTGGCTTTACGCTCGACGATGTCGCAACGGCGAACATCGAAAAGCTTCGTTCTCGTCTTTCTCGTGGGGTTGTGAAAGGTAGTGGGGATAATCGGTAAGCTTGCTAAAATCACATATTCGTGGTAGTTTTTGGAGAGAAGTTTTTTGCCACTATATTGAGGATGAATTATGAACATTGCACCACACATAGTTATTGATGGAATCACTGGTTGTGGGAAAGATACTCAGATCTCACTCCTTTTGGGTCGTGCATTGCGTGAGGGGAGGCAGTTGATGTCCGGACCTGCGCTTGGCGGGACTGTTGTTGGCAACGAGATGCGAAGGGTGTTTCTTGATCCTGATCTTGGGATGAAGGCAGCTCCGAAGACGCAGTGCTTCATGAACATGACGTCATGGATTGAACAACTCAAGACTGTTGTGTGGCCGTATTTGGATCAGGCTATTCCATTTGTGTGGAATCGCGGAGATTCTTCTTTGCTCGCATATCAAATATACGGGCTTGAGGCGCCAGAACTTGAGAAGGAGTTTTGGTCAATGATGCGTCCATTGGTGTTTGGCGAGCGGACGCCATCGCTCTATATTTTCCTCGAAGTTCTTCCTGTTGTTGCGCATGAGCGTGTTCTTGAACGTAAACGTGGGGGTGGTCCTGGGGCCAGCATTATTTTTGATGCCAAGACGGTTGAGTTTTATAAACGTTTGCACGATGGTTTTCAGGTTTTTTCTCAGCATCCTGATGTCCGGGCGGTGAAGGTTGACGGCAATCGTTCTCGTGAAGAAATTCATGAAGATATTTACCGCATTGTAAGCAAAGAGTGTGGCTGGAAGTAATTTGTTTGTTTCAAAATCAAAACCCTCGGCCGAGACCGAGGGTTTTTTCGTTGCTCGCTAATCATGGTATCATGTGAGGAATTATGCGCATTGCTGTCATTGGATCTCAGAATACGGGCAAGTCCACGTTCGTTGGGGATTTTCTTGCTGAGTTTCCTGAATACTCAACCCCTCGCGAAACGTACCGTGATATTGTGCGAAAGGGAAATCTCGCTATTAATCAAAAGACAACACAACACAATCAGCGTTTGATACGTGACTTTTTGTTTGATCAGTCTGTACACAATCTTGCAGATGATATTTTGTTCGACCGATGTGTGGTGGACAATTACATCTACACATTGGCTCAGTTCGAGAAGGGGGGTATTGAGGAGTTGTTTATGAGGGAAACTGAAGAAATGATGTATAGATCCCTCGATAATCTTGATGCACTTGTTTTCATTCCTACGGCGGTATCGGTGCGTTTGGTTGATGATGCGCTTCGAGACACTGATACACTTTTCATTGATCGCGTGAACTGTCTTTTTATTGAGACACTACTACAGATCTCTCAGCAATCCTCTGTAAAAATTGTTGCCATCGCGGGCAATCGTGAAGAGCGAATAGGTCAAGTTCGCAAGAGTCTGGGTCTGTGAGGGGTTTTCAGGGAAGGGTTTTTTCGTGACGGAAGCTGTGCTATGATGCGCATATATGAAGGAAAAACTTGAGACATTGGTGCGTGAGGCACTTGGGGCGCTGGGCGTGGAGGCGACCGCGATTGTTATTGAGCGACCGGCGGAGATGGCGCACGGAGACTATGCGACGAATGTTGCGCTTGCATATGCAAAAAAGGCGGGGATGGCGCCTAAATTCAATCATCGGAGAGATAATTTATTCGAACTATTTATAGGTAAATTTAAATTATATGGAAAAATTTGATTTCTCAAAAATTGAAGACCAAAAAAGATTTGAAGAACTACCAAAAGAAAAACGCGAAGAGATTGTTGACGATGCTCAAAAAGAGGCGGAAAGGGTTAGGGAGGGTCTTTCTGGATTCATCGAGGAGTTGTCCTTGGGAAGTCTAGGCGAAGCTATCAGAATCAAAGAGAGGTTCTCTCTTCCTGAAGATGTAGTCCAACAGGCTGCGAAAGAAGAGCTCATTATATCTCTCTCCACGGGACATATAAACAACGCCCTCAATATCAAAGAGAAGTTTGATATCCCTGAAGAATTCCTCCTTTCCGCCGAAGTCCAACAAGCTGCAAAAGAAGGGTTCATTAAGTGCCTCTCCAAAAGATACATAGACGAAGCCATCAAAATCAAAGAGAAGTTTTCTCTTCCTGAAGATGTAGTCCAACAGGCTG
>ERZ1292625.1679-Hain-H41-01um-R1-1679-length-24629-cov-5_pt1 | contig 22561 bp, 37 predicted proteins | sample MGYA00564400_ERZ1292625 | MGnify/ENA primary metagenome ERZ1292625 (study PRJEB36523, sample SAMEA6512639) | groundwater metagenome | collected 2019-01-08 | study: AquaDiva: Metagenomics assemblies of 32 groundwater samples
AGTCTCATAGAATGAGGTCGCATAACGCTTTTGCAGAGCTTGGACTCCATAGACTTTGACGCCCATGTCCTTCAGCAAGCCTAGTTCATTTTTCCAATTATATGTCTTCTGTCCATCAGGCCAGCGCTCATTATGGGGTGGCTCATCACCAATCATCACCAAGACTTTTGATTTTCCAGCGGTCCAAGAAAACTTTCTAGCCTCATGAAGCACATGCTCATAGACAGCGTGAGGTCCTCCACCCCAAGTTGGAGGAACTTCATCGACAAACTTACAGATCTTTTCTTGATCTGAGCTCAGATCAAATGGCCTTATCAAATAAGGACTAGCTCCACGACCATCGACAAAGTCTCCGTGCGGTAAGAAACCGATTCGGATCTTGCCAGAAAGATCTTTGAATAGACGAGCAATTGTCTCTCGAAGACGACGTCTAGCCTGCGTAAGGACAGGGTACATTGACCCAGTTGTATCTAACGAAAAAATGACTTCTATATTATCAGAATCTAACATTTATTAACTCCCAAAAAGTAATGTTTAAAGAAAAGAAGCAAGAAGATTATAACCTAACTTGATAGAATGTATAATCTTTTGTCATCTTTTTATGGATTGTCTGATCCCTGCAGCAATCGATCTTTTGAGATCTGCTAGCTGGACATCAGTGATAGGTCTAACCATCTTTGGATAGGTTCGACACAACCAGGCGCTGACGATGAGCGCCGCCTTCATTTCAGCATCATCTTCCATCAATCTCCCAGAAAAAAATCATCTCGATAGATCATACACGACGACATCGATTCCCTTATCGATCAAGGTTCGCTTGATTATCGGTTCGATGTCACTCCATGAGCCTCCGCCCAATCCACAACCTATTCTTGGCATGTGGATAGATGCATCTATTGATAATGCATGGACTGCAACATCATTCAACAATCGTTCCAAGACGTCGTATCTGATTGGCTGTCGATTTGTTGAGCTCTTGACGCCCTTCTGAGCTACAAGATTTATTACCCATAGGCCAGGTTGGACCAGCACTGCTTGTCCTTCACCGAGAATCGTGGGTGATTCTGATGCGGCTAGAGAGCGGTATGCTGCTTCCGGACCAGGCCACCTCTTTGATATCGCAAGGACAAAGCCTTTTCCCCACAGACCGACGTCATTACAGACGTGAACGATGAATCTATTCTTTGAATAGATCGGATCAGTGGCATCACCTTTGATGTATTGTATCTCGTTCACACGATCACTCTGAATCATCAAATTTGAAGAAGTCTTGAACTATATGCCACGTTTCGTTACTTACTTTTCCATCTCTATAAGCACCGAGTTCTCCCCAAATGTCTTGCAATAATGACATTCCCTCTTTTAGATGCCTTATCTCTTCCAAGATTTCGTCTAGCTTTTGATTCTCATTCATAGCAAATTCCTTTTAAGCCCTTTGTCAGAGACCTGAATAAAGTCTTCGTGTTAACGTCTTCTTCGTCTTTCTTTCTGTCTTGCTCGACGGCATCTGACCAAAACGTGCTTTTGATAAGCTTCACGCGTTTATCTCGTTTGCATCCATTGAAGGCCATCAGTTACCCCATTCACGAGCCTTGACTGATGTGTGCTCAGGACATGATGTCTTCATCCAATAGTTGATGCTGACTGTCTTCCCGGGTTCACCACAATGTTCACAGATCGTGGCTGACAATGTCTCATACTTGTCTATGATATCTTGGAAGCCGGCTTGATTATCTGAAATGTAGACACGAAGAGTTCCGAACTTTTCTTTTATCTGAGATACACGTTTGTCCCAGCCGGTGGCGATCAGTTCATCAAACATTCGTGAGACTAGTGCGTGCCAACCCTTTCCCACGCTATCGTTGACATCGATGATGACACCTCGTTCAGAGGCAATCTTGAGAAATTCTTCATTTGGCCATGACATTTGTTAACCTAGAATAGATTAATTCTGAGCTTGATGCTCGGGTATTTAGCTAAAACTCTGACAATTTCGGTCTGAGAAGAAATTAATCTAGTGATCCACTCAAGACATCCTAATCGTTTGGCTTCCTGGGCTGCCTCACCAGCTTCATACGAAAGGGCGACAAGATCGTCTGCATACATGCTCCGAATTTGACCATCTAGTTCATCCCATTGTTCAAGTATAGATTCTAGATTGCCATTTGCCGTATGTTCGTACGCCTCAACGATCAGCTTTGTCTGGATCATCTATTCTTCTGTCATCGGAACACCAAAGCCAACAGCTTTTTCGCCAGCACTCTTCGGCTTCGTGGCCATTGCTCTCAGTCGTAAGACTTCGTTGTCAAGATTGTTACCAAAGCAACAGACGCCAATGATGAGTTCCTTGATATGGGCGATCGAAAAAGCATCAGTCAATTCAACCCACTTATCAATTTCAGCATCAGGCAAACCGAGCTTTCTACTATCTATGTACATCTTTCTTGCTGCTGCATTTGGCATTCCTATCTTGACGATCTTATCAAATCGACTGGGACGATTAGTCATCCGCCCATCTAGCTTCTCAGGATAGTTTGTGGTCGCGATGTATACGACATTATCGATGGAATACTCACCGTCCAATAATGATAGAACGTCTGACTCTCCGTAGTTGTCGATGATTGTGTCAAGGTCCTCCATGACAATGACCAATTGTCGATTAGGTTCGATCTGACGGAGATTGTTCATCAACGTGCTGACCAATGAGGGATTACAATCAGCGAAGACGACGATCCCACCATCATCTATCATCTTTTTCATGACGATTGACACAGTGCATGTCTTACCTGACCCAGGTTTCCCGTAGAGCAGGAACCCACGCTTGTGGGTAAAACCAAATGACTTAAACTTTTCTTTGAGAGTCCAGAAATGCTCAATCTCTTTCACGACAGCATCTGACTTTGAGTCTGGAAGCCTCAGAAGATCGTCTGTCACAAATTTGTGAGGTACCAATGACCAGATATCATTGATCGCCTGGATACGATATGCACCCGGAGCTAGCGTCGCGATCGTCTTGGTTGTGGGGACAAACCCAGGACCATTCAGAGCATACTGAACATATGCTCCATTTTCCTTTTGAGATGTAGATGAGATCGTTCCATCATCAAACGGATCTTTGGGCATGACACCACCAGCCCAACCTTTATCTTCATCTCTGTCTGCGACAGCAATCTCAGAAAACTCTACGCTATCATCAACTTCGCTTGATTGCTCGCTCACGGGTGCATATCTCCTATACATTATGATTTTACAACAACAGAAACATTAGTATACGTCGGCTAGATCATTATTCTTATCAAGCATCGTATCAAACTGATCCCAATCATCCAAGCTGATGAGAACGCTACGCACGAACGGTTCACCATGCTCAAACTTCAAGACCTGAGCAAGAACCTCTGCTGCAGCAGCAGCTGTCATTGTCCTGATGGCACTAGCATGACTGTCAATATCCATCAACTCAAACGGACCCTTATCATAATAAGGAATCACGCCGTAGTTACCCAACACGTCATTGATATCAGCAACGCACTTTTCTGCAGTTAACATGCACTTCTCCTATGCTACGTTGTAAAATTGGCTCACGGGGTAGGACTCGAACCTACATAGAACCGGTTAACAGCCGGTCTCCTGATCCTTTAGGATACCCGTGAACATCTTCATAATCTAACTTTGTTTGTAAAAATTCGTCGTCATTTTTGCCCGAATCAAATAGAAGCCACAGACCACGTTTTGTCCAGAGCCTTATTTCTCCCCATGTATCGATATTCGGGCGCTTATATGACACGAACATTCCAACATGAACGCAATAATGACCGTCTATCGTATACTCAATCTTTATCAAGTCACCTGGAGACACGGACTTATCATCAAATTTTTGTTTCATCTACTTACACAATGTCTAAAACACTTATAGAGCTCTGCATGAGGATAAAAATCATTGATATTTCTTTTAAGCAAAGAGAAAACTCTATGAGGCTCTATGATATAAGCGATTGATTCTTTTGGACAATTGACGGTCAAGCTAGACGTACGACCATGGAACTTGACAAAATCATCTTCAACGCCTAGCTCAAATATCAAACCAATATATCTGAACTGTTCACCAACAATTAACTCTCGCATATGAGGTCTAGAACATAATCACTCATTTGGGAGCCAGGATTTTCCTTCTTTGAGAATCACGGCCAGCCATATAGTATACTCACACTTACCACAATTGTATTTTTTGGCTGGAAGGTGTGTGTTTCCTGATTGATCAAGCGTCGAAGGTTGAGCAATCATCGGCCTCTTACAATAGATGCAATCTTTTGTGTCTGCTACGAGCTCATCCATCGATAGATCCTCTTCAACTAAGTATCTGTTAGAATGAGTAAGCTAAGCACATTTGGAGCTCACACCCAGGATCGAACTGGAGTTTGCTGGTTACGAATCAGCTGTTCTACCGACTAAACTATGCGAGCATAACATTTCATATCAAAGACCCGACTTAAACAGCAGGCGCCGCATGGCGCCTGCCATTCTTCTGTCTACTGCTCGCGCTCTTCCAACATCGCGCGAGCTTCTTCCCGGGCCACCCTGCCCGACATCAGGCCGGTCTTGAGCACCTTGGCATCCGGAGCGGTGTTCTCGAGAATCTGCCACTTCAACATGTCATCCGGATCACGCCGAATCCCGTAACCAGACTCGGGATAGGTCTTGTCCGACATCCCCCGGCGGCGAGGGCTGGGCCGGGGAGGCGGAAGCGTTCTTCTGTCCCCCTCCTGGGAGACAGTCCTACCAGAGGACCTCTGAGGTGCGCTGCGCTGACCCTGATCTCTGAACTGATCTCTGGGCATTGTGCTTACCTCCATTATGGTAGGACCACAATGGCCTACCAATATAAATGTAAGCACTGCGATTACACGAGTACAGGTATTCCAGATTCTTTTTTCTACTTTCTATGTTTTAGATTACGACTTCTCATCCCTTTGAGAAAGTGACGTATGACCCATCTTTCAATTTGAGGTCCACATATGACAGTCATGAACAATGCCAGAGTGGCTGTGACACATGCAATCTCAAATGCAGTCATCTTCTTCATGCTGGAGTCTTTTCCTGCTTTGATTCAATGCTGCCGCCGCATTGGCGACAATACGAAATCATACAACAATCAAACACGTCGATCAACAAACGCAACATACACGTACAACGCTTGTTGATCTGTTCAATGCAGTCAAGATCGCTCTTATGTTGTTTGATCTCAGTCATCACTCACGCTGAACAATCATGATAGTAAATACTTAACCATCTGACTTCTTTACAAATTGGTGGGTTGCCGGAGACTCGAACTCCGAACTACTCTCTTAAGAGGAGAGTACTCTTCCAATTGAGTTAGCAACCCAAAAATTGAACTATTATCTTACACACAACTGGGGCCGTGCAGCCCCAGTTGCAACAACATCATTGATTGACGTTGTTTTTAGCGGCTCTTACGGGTGCTTCGCGAGGTGCGGGAAACACGCTTAACAGTCCGACGAGGAGAGCTGCGGCTAGTCTCCCTGGTGGTCGTCCTATTACTACGAGTCTTGCTGTTCTTGAAGATCTCAGTCGCACGAGCGGTGCCCTTGCTCGTGAGCTTCACGGTCCCGTCAGCAGACCGCGTCCAGTACTTCCCAATCCCAGGATACGTGCGCGACCGAGTGATCTTCATCGCGGACTTGGAAGGGGTGTAGAAGTACTCGTTGTAAGCGCTCTTCGTGCTCCCAGTGAACTTCATGAGCTCCTGACGAAGCTGGGTGGACGACGTGGGACCGTTCTTCTTCACGAAGGCGATCACGAAATCGACGTTCGACAGCTTGCGACCGGTCTTGGGACCGAGACGAGTTCCAGGAGACGTCAGACTGCGGGGATTGAAATTGGAGGACATTTTTCTCTCTTTTTATTAGGAAGTTGCTTTTTGCAACCACGCCTTTAATATTATACATCTTGTTACATTTTGAAACATTTTGTTCTAATTGAGAGCCATATAGACGATGGGCCACAGGAAGGCAAGATGGATGATCTGATCGACGGTTATCATCAGAATCTTACCAAGCGTTGTATCGATGAATTGCATAAAAGCCTTGTCATCCTGCTCTTTCGTGTTAGACTTCACAAAACCTGGAGGTCGCCGGATATACTTCGCCCAAAGGAACACTGGGATGTATGTGTCTTCAACAAAATGTGAGATGAAAAGGATCCCTATTCCGATGGTAAACTCAATTCCCTTTATGTCTAGCAACATCATCACTGGAACAAACCCCAGCGTGTACACGGCACAGTGATGAGCTCTTGTCCATGGATGATTGTGCTTCTTCATGGCCTCCGCATGACTCTGGAACAGCCAATCGACGCTGAAATGGACAAAAGTCAAGAGCGCGAATAGCCCTCCCGCTATCCCGAGCATATTCACCATTATCACATCTCCTTCTAAGGAATGTCAACAAACGCGTGAAAAAGTTCATCCCGCAGCTCCAACACGGGAGGAGGAAGCGCCTTATGTCTAGATGCCCGATCCATCTCACGAAGCTTGATTATCACGGCGCGCTGCCTCTCCGTGTAAGAGAGAAGGACGTCAACAGAGACTCTTGCACATTCTATCGATATCAGACCGTACTTGTCATCCTGACGAATCGCCCACTCCATCTCGTCATATGAGATGCCCATCTCCTTTTCATCTTCCTGATCGCTGTCTGGGCCCCATAGGTCAGCAGTGGGAACTGCGTCGATGATCGATTTTGGACATCCAAGATAATTCAAGAGCTGGTACTCTTCACTCTTGTGCAGCTTGGCGATCGGAGAACAATCGACAGCTCCGTCACCACGCTTTTGATAGTATCGAGCAAACTCATCTTCATCCCTGTTCCCAGTTCCAACGATGAGTCCATTCACCAACTTGGCAACGATGTCTAATGGTGGCGAACGAAGACACGATCGCAAGGCCGCCTGAGCCATCTTATTATCGACATCCAGCAAAGAAGAATCTCTGATTGTCTTAATGATATAGTCATGCGGAATTGACAAATCAATCGTCAGATGTCTGATATCAAACTTCTCACAGAGCTCTGTGCCGCGCTGAACAGCGACATTTGAGGAGTGACATGGCATCAGAACGCCTACCATGTCAGGAAGAACGCGTTTACAGATGATCGCCACTAGCGCAGAATCTGCACCACCGGAGATGCCTACGACGGCCGTCTTACACTTGGCTTCCTTGACTCGAGCTTCAATCCATGCACCGATATGATCCACTGTCGACTTATAGCAGGTATCTCTGATCATCTTATTTCCTCTTCAAGTTGATTTGTCTCTACTCAGGATAGAACGAAAGGTCACCGGGAATCCGGGTGACCAAGGTCTTCGCTCGTCTTCTCAAACGCTTACGAAGCGATTTTTCGCTCGGCGCGCCTCTAAAATTGAAACGTGGATCGCTGACAGACACGACTCCAAACGTTATCGGTCGAAACCTCACGCCCAAACTTCCGTCTGGTCTATTAAACAGAATCGTACGATCCATTGGATATTTTCTCCATCAATCTCTTGATTCGACGTACGCGCCGACGACGTCTTCTGCGAGCTCCACTCATACCCGAGGGACTGCTCTTATACTTCAATGTAAACTTCGTCCAATGACACGTGTGACAACCCTTCTTCACGCCTGTGCCAAGACTATCTCCGCACAGCGCGCACTTTTCTCTTAGTTCCTGGCGCTTTCGCTGCCGAAATTCTCTTGGTCTTGGACGATTCAACACGCTGCCTCCTGGACCCGACATTGAAAACATTGAAGCTCCCAAACGTCACCTTATAAGATCGTCCATTGTCATAGCGTTCTTCGATCACCGTGTTGTAAAACACGTCGCTAGTCTTGAACAACCTAGACAGATCTCGCATCAATTCAAAATTTATCCCATTGACGCCTGCGATCATGAACTTGGCCTCATGACCGGTGGAGGTCTGATCATAGTTCAATATTTCATGATCAGCCAACGCTTTTCTGACCTTCTTCTCTAGAAGACGCATTTCACTCTCCGACCTAGGTGTGGAGCTACGGGTGAGATTCGAACTCACGATGTAGGACTTTCATCCAATGCGGTCTTACAGGGACCGGGCTGTCACCACTGAGCCACCGTAGCACATTTTATTATACATCACGTGACATTTGATGACATCTTTTGTTCAAAAATGTTGTTGGGTAGGAGTCGAACCTACACACGGGTGAGCTCACTTTACGTGCGCGCCAAGTCCAACAACATAAGTGTATTGACAAAAGACTGATTAATCTGTATCTTCTTCAGACATCTTTTCTTCGATCGTCGAAATCACTTCGCAGACAGATCCAGGGCCACTAAAAACTTCTCCATCGTTGCATGAATTTAGTCGATTATCGAGCATTCCATCGTCGATGCCTTCAGCAATCGCTAGCAATAGCTCAACATCAGTCTCATGATTATATGACTCGACCTGTGCACCATCAACATATCCCGTTCTTCCCTGGATATAGCTTCTCAGATACTGCACGTATAGCTGCTTTGTCCTTGGATCCATTGTTCACTGCTCCTATCAAAAAACATGCGGCGTACCCACGGGCACATACATCCGTAGCTTTTGGCGTTTAAATCCGCCGCAAAGTTGGTCCCCAGAGAAGGAGTTAAACCTTCGTGTTCTCTGTCAGAAAGAGACATCTTGTCGTTAGATGATCTAGGAACATTTATCTAAAATTTGGGTCCCAACGATGGACTCGAACCATCAACGCGAACCTTCAAAGGGTCCTGAGCTTCCAATTGCTCCAGTTGGGAACATTTTCTTAGTCTTCTTACATTTTTCCAACTATATGTTGGAGTTTGTGCGTGACAATTTGGACAAAGAAATCGTAAATTTTCAAATCGATGATCATTTTTTGATCCATTTATATGATCGACGTGAAGTGTTATTTTTTTCCCTTGCCAAAGTTTATCTTGCCCACAAATTTCACATTGATATTTTCTGCCAGCTTTAATAAGCCACGTGGCTAAATGTGGTTTCTTTTCATTATATGAAAAGATCTCAGCAAATGATCTAATTTTGAAGAAATGTGTTGTATCTAGTTTTAATTCAATTACTTTTTCTTTAAATTTTGTAGCCCTATGTCCACTATACCTAAATCCTAGTATCTTAATCAAATTTCTAATTGAAGATGCCCTTGGTACAGCTTCGATTATTGCTTCGTCACTTGGCAAGAACCAAGGTCCAGCTCGTGACAACAACGTATTCGATACTTTTTGATTAATTTCTAATCTTTTTGCATAAGTCGTAAAACTTCTAGCACATCTAGAACAACAAAATCTACCAGATGCATAGGAACCATCATGTTCTTTTTGGCACAACTCACAATTTTTCATTCGAACCTCTTACGACTAACCATACAGAGGTTCGAATAATGCGTAAATCTCTCTATGCTATCTTACTAACAACGCTAAGCGCAGTATCTATCCAGGCACAGATGGAATCGAAAAAAAGCGCCACAATAAACCAGATGGGTGCATAGTCAAGCCTTATAAGACCCATTATTCCATATTTTACAGCACCATAATCCCATGGACAACGGCCAAGAAATTTTTTGAGTACGAAGCCAGAACAGAACTCAAAAAGATAGATGAGTGGAACGTAAATCAAAGCATTCAGCCAAACTCCCCAACGCAACCAATCATGGAGTTGTTCCATACTGAGTGCTGCCAGTGCATAAATCGGGAGCATCCAGATATATGTCTGACATGTTCCGCGTCTGTTGCCAGTGATCAGACTATGAAAACCAGTGAAGAATACTTCCAACAAGAGACCTAAACATCCATAGACGCAAAACTTCTGTAGCAAAGTCATCAACACTGTCTTGTCCCGTCAAAAAAGGGAAGATATGACGACTCGAACATCCACGGACACCGACATATTTTAGCGTCCCTACGGGTCTCCTAGGAAGTGACCCTGATGGAATGTACGATTTGGCGCTCTAGCCACCTGTGGATTTGGCTCCATACCATTGAGCGTGATATGGGATTTGTCCCACAGTTTTGATCGTCACACCTTCTTGAGATACGTATAAACGACGCTAGCATTCAGTTTTACATCAACCGCACAATGTTAGCATCATGTAGTATCTCAAGCTCTACAAAGCAAAAAAATCATTAACAATTACAATAGGTTGGTGGATCGTAGAGAAGTCGAATCTCTGACATTCTGAGTGCAAACCAGATGCTCTACCAACTGAGCTAACGACCCATGAAGCTGTACACAAAATCGAAGTTCTTGAACTTTTGAAGATGGACGTAGTTATCATTTATCAATCCATGCTCAAATCTAAAGCATCTTTGCCAGAAGAAATTCATACGATTCAAAAGTTGTTCTCTCTCCTGGATCGTGTACTCTGGATGACCCTCTAACATGTCCAGGGCTTCGACCAACATCATGTACGATTTCACGTTCGAAGTCACAACAGTTCCCTCATAAGGATCATGAACATCCAGAGCAATGATACAAAGATCGTAAAAACAAATCTAATCATTCTTTGACATCCTCAATCGGAATGTATCTATATGGAGTGAAATCCCGGGGGTCAAAGATAGAAAAGCCATCAGGATGCGCTTCTTCCTCAGGAGTTCTTGCTCTTCTATAAAAAGGTCCGTCTTCAGACACTTTTCCGTCTATACATTTTACGCAGACGCCATTTCCTAGGTGTGTGAGTGAAAATGATGCTAAACTTTTAGTGTCATGATCTATAATATCCATATGTCCTAATTTTAACACGTCACAAACACTTGTATTCAAGTGTTGTCTTCTAAAAAGGATTGTCCCGTCTCCATAGCGCTTTGACTAACCCCACTAACAGCCCAGGCCCAGGGTAGTGGAACGTCGCCTTCTATGGTCTTACTCGGCGTCGAGTCTGCGCAGCATTACGCAACAAGACGGGACAAAATTGGCGCCCCCGGTCGAAATCGAACCGGCCTCATTGGATTGACAATCCAACCGCCTCACCAGATGCGTACGAGGGCAAATCGTATAAAATAGCGTTACCCGCCCCAAGGATGGGATAGAGTAATAATGAAACTAGTCATCACCGTCTTGAAATCATGCTTAACAGGGATCTCAACATTCATGATGACTGGATATTTCTCAGACTCAAGATGTCCGATAAGCAACTTCAGATAATCTATAACGTATCGTTTGGCTGGAGCTTCCCAGGTCGTTGAATTTCTATCATCAACGCCCAGTCGAGCACATATTTGCTCATAATTTTCAATTTCATACTCAATATCACTCATCATATGGCTCACAATCGTAACATCATGGAATCCGCTAGCGGATTCGAACCGCTAATCTCCGGCTTTAATGCCGGGCTTTGCCAATTTAAGCTAAGCGAATATGAAATGGAGCCCCGGGGTTTGTCCAGGTCTCTCCTGGCCCGAGGCATAGATTGGGGTGACATGGGGGAGTTGAACCCGCCTTAACCCGCTTCACAAACGGGTGCCTCTATCGATTGGCTCATGTCACCATAAAATGGTCAGCATGATTAGGCGAGACTCTAATATCTTTCCCCCGTTTGGAAGAACGCTTTTACTCTCTAAGCTACACACTGACAAATGGTCGGGGTAGAAGGATTTGAACCTTCGGCCTACCGGTTCCAGACCGGTTGCTCTAACAGACTGAGCTACACCCCGAAAAATGGTGGATGGGTTGGGTAGACGGTGACCCCAACAGCCAGTCACATACAAAAGTGACCGCTTTAATCAATGACCAGCTACTTCCATCCATAATGGTGGGACCTGAACGAGTCGAACGTTCATCTCACGCTCTTCAGGCGCGCACATATACCTCATATGTTAAGGTCCCAAAAGTGGTAGCCGTGGTAGGCCTCGAACCTACATACATCGTTAAAATGTGTTCCGCTCTAAACGGAAAATGTCTCCCGATTTCATCACACGGCCATACAAAGTGGTGGAACATCAGGAAGTCGAATCCCAAGATGCCGAAGCATACGAGGCTACAGCTCGTCCCGTCTCCGTAACGGTTTAATGTTCCACAAAAAATTTAAACTTCTCAAATTCAGCGATTACGAACTTTTTATTCTTTCTCCCATCATCTCTAATTACATAGGGAGTATACCCATTCTTGATAATTCTGTCTAACTTGATTGTATCTCTCATTTGAGATTGCTTAAGTGAGTGTGTAGCTGTAACTTTTCTATAGTGCCAAGGTCCGTTCCATAAAATTGCAATTTTAAACTTTGGCAAGATTACATCAGCATCCCATCCATCAAACATCGGTTCATTTGTCAAAACTTCATCAAAAACTGTCTTGCACAATTCAGCAAAGTGAACTTCATTCAAGCTACGTTTGACTCTTTTTTGTGCAGATCTAAAACCGCAACATCGAAATGAACAGTATTTCTTCTTTGGATTTGTCGTACTAAATGTTTTTGAACAGAAAACACAAATTTTTTCATTCAAGACAATGATCTTTACATTGTCAAGTTTTCTATACTTCAAATTTGTGCAAGGTCGACCTTTCAAAGCTAAACTAATTTTTCTATTTGTTTCTTCTCTTGGAAGATTTGACACGTATCTTATTGCACAGTCTCTTGAACAACATTTGCGCAAATATTCGCTTAAACTGCTTCTACGCTCAATCTTAACTTTACACCACAGACAAAAAGTTTCTTCACAAGCTACTCTGGAATTGCTTAAACACTTTCGTCGACAGAACAAGCCTTTACCCTGTCTTCTGGTTCTAAGAATTATTCGTCTTTCTCTTTGAAAGAGATTTCCGCAATATTCACATTTACAATCATTCATTATCTTTAAATTTTCCATACAAATATGTATGGACGTAATAACAAAATGGCATTCGAGGAAGGAATCGAACCCTCAATGATGACTAAGCATCGACTGTTTTGGGGGCAGTCCCTAGCACCAGCTAGACCCGAATACAATTATCTACAACCATCAAACTTATTCAATTGTCAAAGACCACACGTCCCGCGTTAGGTTCCTTAAAAGGGGAAGCGCTAACACGGTGAATCACAATTAGGCTAGTTGATTAAATTTGGCTGTCGGCAGGAGCTGCTTAAAGCAAACAGGAAGATACATGGCATGTCGCCACGTTCTCTTCAACTCTGTCGCTCTATATGTCTTCATAGACAAAAGCTCCAAAAACAACAACCTTCACAGATAATATATCACTGCACGGGCAATTTTATACAAGAAAGACACAATTTTTCATAACTGATTCATCAATGCCGGCAAGAACACCTCTGCTTGAGCTTTTATATCAACCATCAAAATATCAGTTAACGCTGGTTTGAACAAGGGATCGATTATGATGATCCTCTTTCGATCCATCTTTGCGAGGTTATAGACCTGTTCTGGTGCGCCGACAGAGATCGACGTTCCTATGAACATCACCACATCAAACTTCTTGAGGAACTCTGTCAACCTACCATACTGATAATCGACATGATCCTGATAATATTCATCAAACCAGAGCATGTGTGGTCGAAGCAGCTTGTGACAGATCGTGCACCGAGGTATCGTTTTCATCCTCGGGTCAGTGACAAACGTCAAAAACTCTTCATCAAATGACGCGAATGGAAGCGTTCCATTTGGAGCCCCGTTCGGACAACCTCTTCGAGAACATCGGATCTTATCGATGGATCCATGCACCTTCATCAGCTTTTGTGAACCAGCCTGTTCATGCAAGGTATCAACATTCTGTGTCATCAACAAAAAATCGCCCTGCCACGATCTTTCCAAGTTCGCTAAAGCAAAGTGTGCATCGTTCGATCTAGCGTTGATGAACTTCCCAAACTTCTCAAGGTACCAGAGCCAAGACTCAACAGGAGAACGATGAAAGAACGCCAATGTTCCCTTATCCAAGACATCGTTCGACCAGATAGCGTCAGGATCGGGACCTCTGAATGTTGGGATGCCGCTAGCTAGACTGATTCCTGCACCAGTGACCACGAGGAGATTTTTCTTCTGAAGATCGTTCTCCTTTATGTAGGAGACTAGTTCTGCGGGAGTCATATGATCGATCGTGCGATGTGACCCGGAATCTCAGAAAGATCGATGATTATGATCTTCGAACCCTTCTTTTCAGCGAATGCATGAGCTTCGCTCGTCTTCTTGATGACAATGTCCTCATACTTCTGGATATCTTCCTTTGACACGTCAAGGATGGGTTTGGCCACCTCAACCCGCACCTTCATCATCGAATTCTCAGGTATCACTTCCTTTTTGGGGCGAGACTTCTTCCCGGGATCAAACGGAAGTGATGAGCCATCTAACATTGCATCGATAGTCGTACGACAGAGCTTGCCCTTGCTCAAGACGTGTACGACGACTCCATCATCGTCCAGGACTTCCCAGACAGAATCATCGTCAGGACAACGACGAAAGACGATCCCTCGATGCTTGTACACCCCTTCTGCCATGGAACCTCCAATCAATAGATTATACCGCTCAAGAATCCATTGTTGGTCCATTTATTCATCTAAAGACAACTTTCTGGTGGCCCAGACGAGGCTTGGAGCTCTGCGATAACAGAATACATGTTAGCCTTTAAACAAGAAATCTTCTAAAGGCATGCCGAGCTCTTTTTCGATGCACTCGATGACGTATTGCGGTCTTACGCTAGTTTCTATTACATTGTGGAGGACGTAACCGACGTCCCAAAGATGTATGTTTGGCATCTTTACTAGCTCCGTTGTCTTTACGTTTTTTGCTTTGATATCAAATGGAATCTTAAACAATTGTGATAATTTTGATATTGAAGGATACTCAAGCAATGAAGAGATTGCGCTAGAAACGACCTGATCAGACACAGAATCGTCTGCCCAAGCACTAATCAATCTTAGAGCACTCAAAATGTCTGCTTGATCATGATGACTCATGAGTTCTACCAAGCTCGTGACAATTCCAACCCAAGTCTTGGTCAATCCCTCGATAGGAAGCTCAGACAATGCAGTCGGCTTAGGGGGATTCAAATTATACAAATAGTCTTCATGACTCATGATTTCCCAAATCTTATTCAGGAAATATTTTGGGTTCTCTTTCTTAAGCGTTAGTAAGAATGATCTCTTTTCTTTGTTCAATAACATGTAAAAATAGTCAATTGAGTGAAAAAACTCAAAATCAGTCGAATGCAACCACTCTTTCACTCTGGTCGCGTATTTGGGAACTGGAACAACATTCTCGCGACCTTTTATTTCGTCAACTTCGCCTGAAGAAAGAACTGAAATTGTTACATGGGGCTTATTCCTCGAATCCCGAAGCGAGAACAATCTCTCTTCACCTGCTTCAACACTGTCTGCGTGCGTAGCAACACAATGGCCCATTGAGGGCCCTTCAGCTCGACAATCATCTGCACTGAGCTCTAGAATCTTGAAACCATCTGGGAATGTATAAACGACTTTTTCTTTGCCAGACGCTTCGATCTCTTTATCAAAGCTTTTTGTTTTGAGAGACTCATGCCATCTCGCAGCAGTCAAATATGCATCATCAAACTGTTTTGGTAAATCATCTATGGTGACATTCTCTCCGTTAATCCAGTCAGAAACTTGTCGTATAGCACCAACTGGTGGCCAGCTGCCAATAATAATCGAGTTCGATAACCATTTCACAAACTCTTTTCGATTTTGTCGAGGAAAAACATTATCAGATAAGCGCTTGATATAATTCAACATCGCTTTTTCAAATATTGGTCCCTCTTTCGCTAGTCTTTGCAACTCTCTTGGATCAGCGTCAGGTTCTTGCTGATGTAACTTTCGAAAGTTTATCTTTTCAAGATACTTTGCGTCATTCTCAGCTTCATTGAGAACGCTATGAACGAATTCTTTGAGTAGTCTGCGCATTTCTATAAATATCACTCAATAGTATCTTAAACTGCATCTAAAACAACTCTGGCGGAACAAGTCCGCCAGAGCACATCAAACTATCGAATGTTCTTTACATCACTTCATCAAAATGCTTTGACAGAACGTTATACAACGCCCTGGCTTGTGCACCATCGAGGCTGATGCCCTTCCCCTCGGTCCGGCTGAATACGCGAAGCTTCTGCGTACGACCTCTGCTATTGCGTGAAGACTTCGTTGGTGTCGAAATTCGGACATGAAGACTATCATTGTCAAAATTCTCAGTCGTCAAATCACCGAAACTGTTTTCTCTAGTCTGGATACGTGCTCTTGAATCACTCATTTATCATTACTCATACACCCATCTGTTGTGATGATAGAAGAGTTGGGTTAAACCTCTTCTATTCATGCAAGCTGCTGGCTACCACGCGCAACAGCAACCTACATGATTAATCTACAACAGGTGACGCATGATGTATAGATAAAAACTAACTTTCATGTCTTTTTGCATCTAATTCGAAGAAATTGTCGCTATACGCATGCTTTCCTCGTATGCGTTGGATCAATGACGCTAGCGGATAGAGTATGACCATCGACACACCGAATATCTGAAATTGAAGGATATGACGCATCTCATGGCGGCGTAATCTAGGCTTAGCCATCAAGACCCTATCACGATACACGATAGACGTTCCACATGTGTATGCTGCAAAGCGATGGGTCCGAAAGAAGTTCGCTTGAGGCCCATTAGAACTAGCTAGTAACTCAATCACTCCACCAGCAGAACTTACGATTTTAGCCCCACAGGCTAGCGAAAAAATGACGTTGCACACCGTGACTGGGCTAGCCCAAATATTGCCAATCCATCCCAAAACTTCTTTGATAAAGTTTTTCATTCGAATCACCCGAGTTCATGAAAATAATTATCGGATACTCGAATAAAGCATCATTTCATATTTGAAATTCGCACAACTCGATCAAGCTTGATGGCTTCACCCATCACGCCGCTAGCTTCCTTTATCAGGTCAGCGATCGTGAACTCAGGATTTCTGATCGATTTCATCTCGTCCCATTGGGCAGCAGGTGCATCAGTGAACGCATATGTCATCGCTATGTCCTTACCAAGCCTCTGCACCATCTCGTTCTTGGCCGCGAAATCAGTCTCAGTCAACAATTCGATGAGTGCGCCTGCAGAACTATCATGATGGACGTATGAGATGATGATCCTGTGTCCAGGAAGCCTAGACGCAATGACAGTATCGCCTCTCTTACCCAACTCTTTGTTTATGATCTCCTCTGCTTGGGCGATGTCATCACCTGCCTCAGACATCGCAGCAGCGACCAACTTCAATGAAGCTTTCGTCTTATCACGCAAATATCTAATATCATCTATACGACTCACAGTTGGAACCTCTTCGACATACGAATGATCGCTTCAAGCGGAACACCATGTGTGTTCCTCGCTGCACACTCCAAGACGTGATCTTCATCCTTAGGCTGACCGACGATGAGAACCTGCACGTCCCATCCAGCCTCCTTAGCATGTTTGATATACTCGCTGTATTCCCAAGACTGGGTGTTCGTGTTGTCAAGGACGACCGCCCGATAGCCATTCTCAGGCTTAAGGGCCTCAATGAAACTACTCATCGCCAGAGCATGGTTCTTTCCCAAAAGTTTAGGATCGAACTGATAGACACCGTCTTTATCAAGGAAGAAGTCATCGGTGGACACGATCTTGCAAGAGTTCTTACGCTCAATTTCATCATTCTCGACAAAGAACTTGATCATCCGAGAAACAGAACTCTTACCGCTCCCGCTAAGCCCCCTGATGATATAAGCAATTCTTTTCATATCGTATCCTCCAAACGGTTACTTGGGCAGCTGCGTCTAACCGCTGTTCCGTTCACCTTTGATTGGGAAGCCCGCTTTCGCGGCACTTGAGCTAAACGTGCATCCAAAACATGCACGGACGCATTCAGCATCGTATAAGAGCAATATTCATTGCTCCGTCTTGAATGAGGGTCACCCCTCTTGAATGGTCAATTTCAACCAAACAAGTAAATTATACACCATCTTTTGCATTGTTGACAATTAAAATTCTTGCGCGCTCAATATAATGATTATACATCGCACTTCGAACGTAATCTTTTCTTAGGGCTAAATGAGGAAATGCTCGACACATCTTTCGACGAATCTTTCGATACTTCCTTTTAGTCGATCGAACAAACGCAGGATCCATCTTTAAAAAGGAGTCTGATATATCTTTCCTACTTCGAGCATCTTCAAGAGGACAGATACCATCCTCGATCATCAGAATCTTTGCGACCATTTCGATATGAGCCATTGGGATTGTCTGAAAGACACCAATTTCATCAAGATTGTTGATTATCTGTGAGAAAGGTGGAGCCAATTGACTCTTTCAAGGAAGAATGGTTACTTAGTTCCAGGACACGTAGAACAGTTCACCTCATTTATATTAATGCTCGTTTGTCGCAAGACAAACATGTCCGAACGATTACTCGTGATAGAAACACATAATATGACCGTTAAAAACAACAACCTATCAAGCGACGGTCAAGCCTGATAATTATGCTGCCAACTTCTTTGCTTTCGTCATGCTACACACAATTTCTTTGGTTTCAAACAATAACTTCCTACCAGGAACTATCAACCACCCTCGCTTGACCAGAGAAGGAACCGGTTCAGCGCACTCTCCATCTGTGATTATCATCAATCCATCATAATCACGTGAGTGCTTGTTCACATATTCAGTCGGCGCATTAAAGTCAGTTCCACCACATCTAGTTCTTTCTGGCATCTTCACTTGGCCCCGCTGCCAAGTGAATTTCGAATTCTCATCAATCAACGTATCAAAGTAAACTACCGTGAACTCAACGATCTTTGATAGAGACGCCAGCTCTGCAAAGACAATTTCTAGGCTATGATCGTCCACTGATCCAGACTGATCAATCGCTATGAGCAAACGAGCTCTATAGCCCTTCTTCACGCCTGGATGGACGTATGGAAAACGACGATTGATCCTTCGCATCGTCGTGGCACGAGTTGATGATCGACAATTTCCTATGAAATTCCGAAGCAAAGAACGCCAATCGACTTCACGTGAAACGAAGCGTCTGAGATACTCTCGCATGCTAACAGGAACATGCCCCCATGCATTGCTTGAGTCTGCTTCACGCACGGCACGTTCGACTATCTCACGCAACTTGCCACGCATCATGTCACGTTCAGATTCAGAAAGCTCTTCCCATCCTGAATGGGAATCCATCTGACCACACATGTAGCTCTTCATGGCACAATCTTGCAACTTCTTCGCCATCCCTGATTGAACTAACCTATCGTAATACCAATCGGATGCCATCTCCTTCGGAAGTTCTTTTATGAAGGCAGACAGTTCTGCATTCACGCGCTTTTGTTCTTCGGTCATCTTAGCTTGAACTGCTGGATCGAACTTGAATTCACGACCAGGTAGAAGGACGATCGAAGGTAACTGATTCTCAGGAATCAAACTATTGATTGCAAGATCTGTGGCGATATTCCACAGCTCATGATCGTCTCTTCGACGAGATGTGACATGTTCATAGATGAGATGTGAAAATTCGTGTTTCAAGACACCGATGACTTCTTCATCGGCTAACTTTGAAAAGAATTCATCGTTCCATAACATGACAAATTCGCCCCGCCGTATCGTCACACCGGCGGTGGGCATTGCCCTTGTCCTGATTTTTGTGACACGCCTACTGATCAAGCTCCAGAAAGTCTCTGCGTGTAAAAGCTTGACAGTGAATCGATCAAGATCAACGAGAGACTTTTCTGTGGTGTCAGAAGATACATCGACAGTTCCACCGGCGGTGCCCTCTTCTTCTGGAGACTCTTCATCATCTTCTTGAAGATCAATCTCTATCTCTTCTAATTCAGCAGGCGAAATCTTCTCTTCTGATTGAGATTGCTCATCCATTTTATTTCGCCTGTTCTGTTGCCTTCTCTTCAGGCTTTTCAAGAGATGCATTGACAGCGCGCAGGACATCTTTCTTCACAAACTTGTGGAACAACATCAAGTTATTGAGCTTGTCATGCTGTGCACAGATCTTCGTGAATAACGATATCATTATCTCCTTGGGCATGATAGTCGCATACTCAGCCAAGTTTTTTGCCTGATCAGACGTCAAATCATTCTTCGCCGTGTGCTCTTCGATCTTGTCGACCAATCCGTTGTGTTTGTCAGCGGTGAACTTGACCAACTGAGCCCTAACTTCAGGCAACCTATCCAATATATCCGTAGCTGTCATTTGATTCCTTATCGTCTGAACAAAGCCTTGGAACGCCACTGCGGCCTCCAATCCAACCAAACCAAAACAGACCCCGTAGAAGACTGGATCAAGTGGTCGATCAATCAAACCGTTGGCACTCAATGCCTTGCTGACACGTTCCCAAGAGCGTCTAGAAGGATAGACCTTTCCAGGCTGGATCGCATCCTTATGCTCAAGATGCTTGTTGTTTTGTGCGATGAAATCTACGATCGCAGGGTGGATATTCTTTCTTCCCCACTCAATCCAGTCTTCGACTGAAGGTTCAAGGTCAACGACATAGAATCGATCCAATAGAGCAGGATCCAATTCATTGACCTGATATTCAGGTGACTGATTTATCGCGGCATAGATCCTACACCCTTCATGAACCTTTTTCCCTTGTATGCGTCTGTCTAGGACAAGCTCAAATCCTGCCTGCATGACCTCAACGGTCGCACGATTGATCTCGTCCAAAAAGATGAGATGTGGCTTCTTTATACAATCAACGAACCAATCAGGTGATAAAAAGCTCGTTGACATCTTTTCATCATCTTTGAACGGAAGACCGACCATGTCACCTTCCGTGACCTGGCTCAATCGACGTTCCATGACTGGAAGCTCAAAACGCTGAGCTAGATAATAAGTCAGCTGGCTCTTTCCGACGCCGTGCCGGCCTCTTATCAGAACAGAGATGTCATTGGGTAATTGCTCGGCGACCTTGACGAAACTTTTGATATCCATTGTCTGATATTTCCTTGTGTAGCAACCAAATCCTAATAGATTTTAACTAGTTGGCTACAAATGTATTTCTGAGTGGTTTTAAGCTGCAGCATCAACAGGTGAGCTCATCAAACAACAATTCCTGAAGCTTTGCTTTGTTCGTTACTGTGAATTCTGTCATGTTATCTTTCGATAGGACCTCCATCCAGAAATGAATCTTCGCCTTATCAGACAAATGACGCAGACTATCGACCATCTGCTTGAGCTCTTCCGATCTCAGACTTCTTACGGAAAAATCCAAAACCAGCTCGTCAATGATGGTGACCACAGCACCTCCGTGTATATGCCAATATTTACTATTGTAATACACTGGAAGATTTGATACATCTTTTATTTGTGACTTGCAAAACTGGAGGCGAGAGAGGGAGTTGAACCCTCGATACCCTTTCGAATATGCCTGATTTCGAGTCAGGTGCCTTCAGCCACTCAGCCATCTCGCCAGAATATGGAGCGTGGCACCGGGGATGATCCGGTAACCTGTGAGTTGGAAGCCCACTGCTCTACCAATTGAGCTAGCCACGCAAAATATCTATTACATCAACTCCATAAAGCGCTTATGATAATCACTACTAATACCCAGGACAAAAGAAAAGCTGCTCCAAGCATTGTGATAAAAGTCATGATCCCAATCATCGCATGCATGAACTCATCTAAACGATTCATCCAATTTTTCCCAATCTTTAAAAGACTATTCTTTTTCTTTATCTGGAGACAACTTTTTGATCGCTACATCCAAGATCGGTTTCACACGAAAGTGTATCTTAACAAACGTTGGCGTGAATCCTACATCAGTCATGTTCAACCTACCCTCATTCCACCCATTCATCGAAGCCCTGTACAAGTCATTGAAGAATCGGATTATCATGACACCATCCTTATCCTGCAAAAGGTAGAATTCCTTGACGTAATCTTCAACTTCTTCGGTCGTTAACTCTCTTGTGCCAAAGAGTTCCACCTTCTGTTGTAATCTTTTTGGAAGACTCAGCTTATTTTTCGCCATTTTGCACCGACTTTAAGTGATATTATAAACAGTCAGTGAGTAAATGTTTAAGTCTAGACGTAAATCTTACACAAGCATTCCAGCTTCTTTGAGACCTTTTTCATTCATGTGGAGAACGTAGGCCATTCCTGAGCAGCCAAAACGATTTTTTTGAACTTCAAAAATCCTGTGTCCCAAAGTTTCAGACCTTTGTTCAAGGTCAATAAACAGATGGCAGTGTGAATCGCAAATATGTTTTAAACTCTGCTTGCCTTGGAACTCACCTGATTTTGTCACCTGTCCAACGATGATAGCTATGATGTACTTAGATTTGCAATAATCAGTTATCATCTCCAGACAACGAACGGCAGACATCGAATTCGTGTATCCATTCGAATATTTTCCATCATCGATCGTCTGAAGAGAATCAATTATCAGAAACAACTGCTTCGTTGGATTAGCCACTCGAAGCTGTTCTGCATGCTCAAGTATCTTTGAAAGATCGCTATCTTGCCCTGCTATGTAGCCGTGCGTCAACTGAAGACGTTTTGCAACCTTTCTGACCTGAAATAGAGATTCTTCCGCCGTGTTGAATAGCGC
>ERZ1292625.592-Hain-H41-01um-R1-592-length-52144-cov-31_pt3 | contig 22519 bp, 38 predicted proteins | sample MGYA00564400_ERZ1292625 | MGnify/ENA primary metagenome ERZ1292625 (study PRJEB36523, sample SAMEA6512639) | groundwater metagenome | collected 2019-01-08 | study: AquaDiva: Metagenomics assemblies of 32 groundwater samples
AGCGAATAAATTTAATACTCTACCCTTACACCACAACCTAACCCACTCTTTAAGTTTAGGCTGTTCAAAGGTATATCTTTTAGGTGGTTGAGTTAAATAAGTAAAATTCATATTATTTCTCCTAATTTCCTTAACTTTTCTACCATTCTCTCATAACCAATCTCTCCTGCATCCTTACCTTCAAAAGGACTGAAAGGTATTTCTTCTACAAAAGTATACGCTCTTAATTTATTCTTTTGGGCTTTCACTCTATCATCTCCCAATGTATCCTTATCCAACATCCAATAAACTCTGTTATATTTACTCCCTATCATTCCTATTTGTTGGTCAGATAAACATTTACCAAATATTGCTATACCGTGAGGGGTAGAGAGAGCATCAATTGGCCCTTCTGTCAATACTGCCCACTCTTTTACATTATCATATTCATAAATATAATGGGCTTTTAAACCATGAGTTAAATATTTTGGCTTAATTTCATCATCTATTGCTCGCCCTTGCCAACATACCACTACTCGTTCAATATTAGGATGCCATATGGGGAAGAATAATCTATTGGGCAAATCAGGAGACCAACCACATTTTTCATATATAACCTTTTGGGGAAGTCGAGTTATCCCATATACTAGTACCTTTTCTCTAACTTCTCTCATGGCTTTCATATGTATAGGATTTATATCAAACTTAAATATATCTACATCTGCAAACTTATCTTGAGATACTTCTGCCCCCACTATTGGAGTCATATCATCCCAGATTCCATGTTCTCCGCACCGTTGACAAAAGAAAAGATTATTTATAGTATTAATATATAAATGTCTTTTGGTGTCGGGGGTTTTACCGTGTATTACACAATAGGAACAGTCAATTCGTATCTCACTCATATTAATCCTTCATATCCTGCTCGGTTATGTTCGCGGGGTCTCCTCTTTATTCCCACTTTATTAAATCACTTATCTCTTTTGCTCTTTTACTGGCTCGCTCAAGTTCTTCCTTTTGCCAATAAAACTTTTTTATAAAAGGGAGAGAACGCATAAAAAACGGCATTCTGTTAAGAAGCCAAAAGTAGATTTTATACTTCATATTCCCTCCCTCACCTTCTCTCTATCTTCCATCGTATTTCTCCTCCTTCACGATTAACTTTGCAAAAACTATTGTCTTTCTTCTTTCTAATATCTTAATTATATAATCTATTACATCAAGTAATTCTTGGTCACTTTTTACTTTAAGCCAATCTTGATATAAAGCATTTAAATATTCAAGTCTCATCATATACCATAAATTAATGTAGGTTCTGATTTTCCTAATATCGTATCTTTGTTAATAAAACACTCTTTGACCCCCAAATTAGAAGGTAAACTATACATAGTTTTAAGCAATGAAGTCTCAAGTAATGACCGTAATCCTCTTGCGCCTGCCCCCCGTCTAATACTAAGGTCGGCGATTTCACTTAATGCTTCATTACTAAATACTAATTTAACTCCTTCAAATTCAAACAATTTCTGAAACTGTTTAACAATAGCATTTTTAGGTTCTGTAAGAATCCTTACTAAATCTGGTGTATGTAACTCATTAAGCATAGCAATTACAGGCAATCTTCCCATAAACTCTGGTATCATACCAAAAGTTACAAAGTCTTTAGGCTCAAGTAATTCCATTAATTTAGTTATATCTGTTTCTGCCTTCTTAATCTCAGATTCAAATCCAACTCCTGACTTCTTGCTTTTCTGAGTCAATAGTTTCATTATACCGCTAAAAGCTCCTCCACAAATGAAAAGAATATTAGTAGTATCAACCATAATATTCTCTTGTTCGGGATGTTTCCTTCCGCCTTTGGGGGGAATTGCGGCAACTGTACCCTCAAGGATTTGAAGAAGAGCTTGCTGAACGCCCTCACCAGACACATCTCTTGTTATAGACATATTCTCCCCTTTGCGGGCAATCTTATCAATCTCATCAATATACACAATTCCTTTCTGACATCTTTCCACATCAAAATCTGCAGCTACAAGAAGTCTATGTATAATACTTTCTACATCTTCCCCCACATACCCCGCCTCAGTCAATGTAGTGGCTGTAGCAATAGCAAATGGGACGTTTAACATACGAGCCAAGGTTTTAGCGAGTAGAGTTTTCCCACAACCCGTAGGCCCAACTAAAAGAATATTACTCTTCTGTAGTTCAACATCACCAGTTTTCCCTTTACTTTCAATACGCCGATAATGATTATATACAGCTACAGAAAGAATAGTTTTAGCATATTCTTGGCCTATTATATATTTATCTAAGGTATTTTTTATTGCTTCTGGCTTAGGAATAACTAAATCGCCTTGGGGAGTTATTGTTTTTTCCTTCTCTGAACTCTTAAACATATCAACCAACATATCTAAACAAGATTTACATATGACTATCCCATTCTCACCAACTATAACATCTCCTGAGTAAGTGCGGTCTAAACCACAGAAGCTACAATACAATATCATATTAACCACCTACCTTTGATAAGAATGGACTATGTTCTTCTAATAACATCTTTTCATATGATACATTAAATGGCAAACTTATATTAGCAATTCCATTTCTATTCTTTTCTAAGTTTATTCTTAGCTTATTATCAACTCTTTCTTCTCTTGTCTGATTAAGGGTAATTACTGCATCAGCAATTTGGGTGGGCTCATATGACCAAAATCCGTCTTCCGCAGTTACATCCTCCTCTGAGAACTTTTTCCTCTTTGGCCCCTGTTGTGCAGTAACCATCAGACAATTATATCTCTGTGCAATAGCTTTAAGTCCTCGTGCAATATCCCCCAAATCTTTAGATGTATTTCCTGTACTCTTGGCAACTCCCACTTCGTTTATATGGTCAACAATAACAATATCAGGGCGATAGGAATTAGCAATAGAATCAAAGTCAGCCACCGTAGCCTTACCGGAAATACACTCTTGAATGAAAAGTTTTCCTGTTGCCTTGGTATCGAAGTGTTCAAATCTTCTATCATACCTTCTCCTTACTTGAAGTTCTGAGTCTTCTACTGTTATATGAATAACTGTATCTCCTCTGTGTGCCCCTATTGCTCCAATGTTAAGCATAGTTAAACTCTTACCTACGCCGCTTGGGGCTATTACCAAGAATAAACTTTTTCTTTGCCCGCCGCCGCCCAATGGCCTATCTAAAGTTCTAAATCCTACCGATACCACTTGAGGGTCTACTATGTCGTGTGATTCAAAATAATTTACTGGAGGATTATATAGTATCTCAGTTCCTTCAAGTAGGGCCATCTTTGCTTCTGCTGTCTTGTTTAATTCCGCCAATGATAAGGCTTTCTTAGCGGCATTTCGTATATTAGTATTCTCAATAAAATTTATAACTGATTTCTCTGTAAAATCCTTATCTAGTTTGGGGGTTATCAGTTTTTGTTTAATATACTCATACTGTTGAGCCCCACAATCTTCCTGAGAATAAGCAAGAAATGTTTCTAAGTTAGGATATTTTGAGTATTCAGTTTGAAATTGCCCAACCTTGTTTACTACCCACTTTGCTAAAGGGTCAATAGGAACAAACCTATATATCCACATTGTAGGGCTATCAAAACATAGTTTAAGGAAGGCAAACTCTATCTCTGATGTAATCATTAGAATATACTCTTCTTTTTCTTTGGTGTGGGAGTTTCTTTGGGATTCTCATTAACTTGTTCAACCTTGTCTGCCTTGGCAAGAACATAATTCTTATAGGTCTTACCTGTCTTTGTAGATTTACGAGAGCCCAAATACTTTATAGCTATCACATCCCCAACATTGACATCTTCCTCTGTGCAAAGTCCTTCAAGCAAAGCATTACACCACACTTTCTTGCCTGCAACAACTATAAAGGGTTGGTCATTTCTAAATTGAGTCTTTTCTGTTCCAAGTTCTGTAACTCTACCTTCAAGTATTTCTCCTTCTTCTGGATTCCAAAAACTTCCCCCAAACTTTTCCTTGAATTCCTTTTCTTTTGTGTCTAATTTATCTTTTAAACTCATGTTAATCCTCCGCTAGTTCGTCCATAATTTTGCGTTCCTCATCTAAGACTTCTGCCACTAAACTCTTTGCAACAACCCTCATGTCATTTACTATTTCTCTTCCTAAGTTAATTATAAATTCCTCCTCTTTCTCATCAGGTTTTAAATCTCTATCTATGCTTAAAGATACTTGGATTGGTGCAAACTTATCTGGTAATGGCAAAGTAAAACGTAAGGTTAATCCTTTAGTCATTTCTCCTCCTTACTCAATGCAATAACCTGTAATTTATCTTCTATTTTTCTAATAAAATAGTCATATTTGGGGTCTAAATCAATAGGAGCCACTTCTACTAATCTACTTCTATACTTTTCTTCAAAAGAATCAGAGGAAATTATTATCTCATTTACTTTTTCCTTTATTTCCTTTCCGCACTCTGCACAGCTTTTGTCTTCACATCCCATATTTCCTCCTCTCAATCAACCAAATATTTGCACATTGTTTACATAACCAAATTATTTCTTCTTGTTTATCTGTACAAAGGATAATTTGAAATGTTGCATTTCGCCTTTTGCAATTCGGGCATGGTTTTATTGTACCATGTTCCGCTTCATTTGTCAACTTTTTTTTATTTTTTTTCAAGGGCCTCCAAATAAACAATTGCTTTTTTTAAACTTTCAATATTGTCTTTAAAATGGCCTAATCCTAAGTTACAACTATTACAAATATAACCTCTAAATTCTAAAGTTTTATGGTCATGGTCATTACATAATTTTGTTTCTATTTGACATATAGGACAAATTCCAATTATTGGTTGTACTAATTTTCTATGTTCCCTTGAATATTTTTTTAGTCTTTCTTTGTTCTTTTTATAGTATTCTGCTATTTTTTCTTTATTTAATTCATAAACTTTTTTACGATAAATTCTATTATATTCTTTATTTCTTTTTCTCCTTCTTTTTTCGCTTTCTTCTTTGCTCATTAATATAGGCATATTTTCCTTCTCAATATTTTATTATACCATTTTTTTGTCAACTTGTCAACTTTATTTTGTTTGCGTCTGCCCATGTTCGGCCCGCCTTAAATGTGACTGTTAGTGGGATTGGTAACCATGAGTACAATTCTCCTGGTTTAAATTCTACATACTCTTTAAACTCTTTTATTGTGGGCAAAAGTTTAGTTTCATCTTCCAAGTCAAATCTTATTGAGTCATGTATACATAAATCTATGGGGCAATGTAATCTTATAGCTTGGTCAATGACTTGATTCATTGCAATAAGTAATACTATTAAGGCACTATTTTGGATGGGGAAATTCTTACCTTGTGTCCAAGTATCACAATGCCTCTTCATTCCAGTAGGAGAATATACAATACCCTCTTGAGGAACATTATCTAACCATTTCCTTAGTTTAGAATGTTCTTTCCAATATCGTTTAAGCCATACTTGGGCTTCTGGAATTGTTCTGCCTGTGTCAAATGCTACTCCCGCAGCTCCTCGTCCAAATGGAACAGCGTAATTGAGTGTCTTTCCCAGAAATCTATAATCTGCATATTTAGAATCACTTTCTTTTATATTAGGCACATTAAAAGCTACTTTTGCCATTTCAATATGGGGGTCTTTACCACTAAGAAAGTCATCTATTAATTTATCGTCCCCAGATAGTCCTGCAAGAATCTTAAGTTCTATCTGGTCATAGTCACATTCAACAATTAACCCTTTAGGATAACGAGAAGTAAATACTTTACGTGTCCAAGCTCCATCTCTTGATGGTGTATTTTGCATGTTGGGGTGGTCTGACCTTATTCGCCCCGTAGACGTACCCCCTATATGTAGATTAGTAAAGATATAATCTATACCATCTATTGTGTCCCAATGAGGTCTACCACAACCATCACAGAAACTAATTAATCCTTCATATGATTCTTTATACCCCGTGTAGGAGGTAAATTTAAGTAATTTTTCCAATGTTTCAGTTTTGCGTTGAAGGAGAAGTTGTCTAAGAACTTTTGCTTGTGTTGAAGGGTCTCCTCCTTCGGTCTGTGCCTGCGAGAAAGGTAAAGGAGTGTAGCCAAGCAAGTCATATATTAGCACCCCCCTATGTAAGTATGAATTTATATTAAATTTAACTCCAATCATTTTCTCCAGTTCTAAAACTTCGGGCAAACGGTCAATATCCAATTCTAAAATCTTATTATTAAGTTCTACTTGTAATTGTTCAACCGCTTGTCTATTAATACAAACGCCCCTATTTTCAATTAAAGCTAATGTTCTAGTAGCGGGCATTAAAACTTTTTCGTAAACATATAATTCCTCCTTGGTTAGTTTGACCTTTAATATGTCTCTTAAAACTTTAGTGTTGCGGGCATCTTTAGTATTTCTAATTCTTAATCTTTCCCCCTCAATTTTACTTACATCTAATCCATATTCTTCTTTAAAAGGTTTATCTATTTCAAATCTTAATACTAAACTTTCTAAGTCAAGAGGCATTCTCTCATCATAAAGATATGCTAAAAGCATAGTATCATCTATAATATTTGGGTCAATTCCTCTACTTAACAGCCATTTACGCTCGAATTTTGCATGATGGGCGATTAAAGGAGAGTTTTCACAAAAATCTTTAAGCTCTTGTTTAGTCATTATAATTTTACCTTGTTTTATGTTGGTTGGTGGGGCAAGATTCGGACTTGCATAATTGGTTCCAAAGACCAACGGCCTACCATTAGCCGACCCACCATTTAATCTTCTGAAGTTATTCCCTTACATATCATACAAGTATCTTGCCAACCCCATTCATCTTTACCATATTGAATAGAGTAACATTCATGTTTAGTATATCCTTTACATTTAGAACAATATAATTTTCTAAAACAAGTAGTCATTCTTCTATCTCCACAAATAGTGCTGTATTTCCATCTGACACACTAAAACATTTAATTTTACCCAAGTGAGGCTGTAAAGAATCTGTTTCAATGTCAAAGCCTATTTCTTCCTCGGTAGGCAGAATTGTAATAACTTCTTTATATTCTACTTTAATTTCTTTATCAAAATATTTAAGTGCAGGAAGTATTCCCTTTTCAAATATCTTTAAATCTCGCCCTCTTCTATTAACAAAACTTGGATGTACACATACTGCAATTGGAGGATTATATTGTCTTAAAATATGCCCATTAAGTTTAAGAATACCTGTTTTTAATCCCGTTAATGCTGTTAATGCGGGCTTACCTAATGCAACAATTAATTTAGGAGTTGTAAACTTTATATCTTCTTGTAATTTATCTATACAAACTTGTACTTGTTTTGGTGTTGGGGTTTTATTATTAGGAGTCCCACATTTTAAAGCGTTAGTTATACTATATATTAATCCCTTCTTGTCTAATTCTTCAATATAAGACCGCAATAATTTACCACTATTTCCTTTATGACAAAATGGATAACCTATTTTTAATTCCTCTTGACCAGGATTTTGACCTACAAATAATATATCTGAATTTGGTTTCAATTCTGGAGGCACATATCCAAAATCTTTAAAAGGACAATTTTCACAATTTTGTTTAATCATAATTTGAAGTATAAGAAAATGTTAAAAGACTCTTTACATTATTTAAACATTCTTTACACATAATTACCCCACAAGTTCCTCTGCATTTTTTATTTTTATAAGTATCATTTCCTTCAAAATATAAATTAAATTCATCTATGGCTTCAGTTAAACTGGTCCATTGAACATAAGTTTCAATTATAAAAGTTTGATTATCTAATCCAAAATCTAAACCCTTAACGAATAATTTTTGTTCTCTTGGTCTCCATTCTGGACAATTTACAGATTCTAATCTAAATCCATTAGATGCCATAAACATTCCATTTGTTCCAAATTTTTCCCTCCTTTCGGTTTGGTTTGAAATTCTTAATTCAATATTATACCATTCTCTTGTATCAGAATTAACTTCATAGGTTATAATTTCTAATTGTATTCTTTGGCTCATATTATAAAAATAATATAAAAATTAACATTAAACCAATAAACCATAAAATCCCTATGTTCATGTATGCCCCCCTATTTCTGTCCAACCTTGGGCATTGTGGAGCGTGTAGTGGCCTATTTATAGTACATCGTCTGATATTGGAGCAGTCCTCCCTTTGCCCGATTTAGTTTTAAGTTCCATATCAATACAAATATCACATATATCATATATTATTTTACCTTCTTCAATATCTAAAACTCGTTTACACCAACCGCATATCTTCATAATATTTTCCTTTAAACCTCTTCATCATCGTCCTCCACTTCTTCGGTACCTACGTCAACTATCCTCCACGGCACATCATATAAATTTATTCCCCTATCTGCTGATGATATTTCTCTTTCTGGCCCACCTTCCATTAATCTTACTTCTTCATTATATTCATCTCTATACCTTCTATATTCTAAAGGCTGCATATTTCCTTCATCTTCTTGATTATTAAATGTAAAATGTAAAAGATTTAATAACTTTCCTCTACATTCATTACATAAAACGACTCCGCAAGTTCCTTTACATATCTTTTTTCCGTATAATACTTCTATTTCTGGAGAATTATTTTCTTTATTATATTCTTTTATGGCTCGTACTAAACTTTCAAAATTAAAAGTTTTTAATGCTAATTTAGAATTATCGTTCTCTGTACAAGTACCTCTTGTATAAAATATAGATATTTGTGGACTGTCTAACACTATTATATCCGGCTGTTGAGCTGATGTTAAATACCAATTATTAGACGATAAAAAATAACTTCCATTTATTGAAAATGGAGATTGCCTTACAAACGGTTGGTCTTTTATTTTAAAGAAAACCCAATCGTCTAATAATTCAAGAATTTCTAATGTAATATATCGTTTCATATCTGTTTCTGTAATGGGGTTTTATTTACTACTTCTTTAATTGCTGGCCCCAAATACTTTTTTCCCAAATCTATAATTTCATTATCCATTTTTATTATAACCATATAAACGATAAATGCAGTTGATTTATATTCATTTGTTTGATAATTATCATAGGACAAAAGAAAAGTTAATTTATATATTGAAACTTCTAAATGTTCTAAATATATGTATGTTTTAATTTCTAAATCATTTAAATGTAAATATATTTCAGGTTTAGTTACATTAGTAGAGTTTAAATCATATTCCAAATTAGAATATTCTTCTAAAATATATTGTGTAGTATCCTGGGCAAAAATAGGCACAGATATAAATAATCCAATTCCAACCAATATTGGAATCATTTTATTCATTATTTACATTCCTCACAATAATATTTTAATACTTTATTTTTTCCAAACTCCACAAGATATTTTTCCCCATCATCTATTGGGCGTTTACATTCTTCACATAGTCTATAGAAAGCGTGTTTATAACATTTCCATAAACCATATTGGCGTATTAATTGTTTATCTTCTCCGCAAATTATACATCTCATTTTTTTAGATGTCTCTATTGCACATAATTGGTCATCTTTTACTTCTTCAGTATCTATAAATCCTGCGGGTTTTTTAGCTTCTTCCTCATCTTCATCCACATAATATTCACTATCTATTATATAATCCATTACATCTTCAAATTCTTCGGGGTCTACTGCTATTAATTCTCGTCTAACTTTCTTATAAGCCTTTTTAAATGCCCATTCCCAATTATGTTTAGTATCGTTGCCCTGCCATCTATCAAAAAATGCTTCAAGAAATCTATTAAGAATTTCCTTTAACATTAATTCTCTTTCTAAAAGACCAGATTCTAAATCATTTATATCTTTTAACTCTTTATCTTTATCTTCAATCTTTTTATCATCTACAAATGACCATAATTCATATTCTCCTTTATCATTTAATTTATACCAATCTTTAGTTCTATGGTCATACTTCCATTTTCCAGTATTAAGAGTAAAATTGTAAGCTTCTCTTTTTTCATAACTTGAATTTGAAAAGAATAAACCACTATCTAATCTTATCCATCCAGTACCTAATAATGAAAGTTTATTTCCTACCATTACACAAAGTCTTGAACCTTTAGCTAATTCCATTACAGCCTTATGAATAGCTTTATCTTGAGTAAACAATCCATTTCTTATATTTTCTGTAGCTAAAACTGTTTTTATAAATTCTTGAGTGTCACTTATAGTTTTATCCTCTGGTATGGTACTTAAAATTCCATTATGGGCAATTCCTATATCAGTTATAATTTTTATAGCTTTTAAAGACTCAATATCTTGACTTAAAGGAAAAGGATGAGTATTTTCTGGGCAAACTCCGCCATGTGTTGATATACGAAAATGATACACTATTACATTTTCAGACGATAAATTATGAGAATTTATTTTATTTTTTAAATCTTCAAGTTTCATTAATCCTTTTTCAATAACAACCGTATCCGCTCCAATGGGGTTATACATAAATCCCGCCCCATCGGGATTATTATCAAAACAATTTTGTAAAGTTTCATTTGATAATAATTCTACGCCTTTTGGCTTAACTGCAATTACACACACTATACAACCTCCTCATCTTTTTCTGTATCATCAATCCAATCTTTATTTCCAGTAGGCGAAATTACAACTACATATCCTTTACTATTATCAAAAATTAATGGTAAACCATCACTTGAAGAATCATATATATTTTCACCTTTTGTTGAATCTACTTTAAATAATTTTTTCTTTTCCAAATATTTCGGCAAAAAAGTATATTCTTCATAATTTTCATCTAAAAAATCAATAAAACTATTCCAATTTGAATTTCTTTTTTTAGTTAAAGAAAGAGATGATTTTTTTATAAATCTACACATAGCATCCACAAATTCTAATGTTGACATAAAAGTATAATAATTTAAAGTTCCTTTAAAAGTTCTAAATTCAATAGTACTTCTATTATTCCAATTTATAGCGGCATAATGCCCCTGAGATTTATCTATAAATTTTATCTTACCTTTAGGTAAAGCTGAAAATATAGAATAATGATTATTTATTCTTCGAGATATTATAGATATTTTATTCGCTTGGGAATTAAAGAATAAATTTAATTTAATTTGGTCTGATTGATTAAAAAAGTTCTTGTTTACATGAATATGAAGACCACAAGTAGTTGTGTCGTGGGATTTTATCTTTTTATCTTTTAAAAATTGTAAAATATCATGCCAATTCATTTTATTTTTATGATAATCTAATATCATAGGATGAGTAACAATCTCATAACCATAATTTAAAGACCCATCATATTTATAGTAAACATCTGACAGTAAATTTGGAAATGTTTTATCTAATTCTAAAGTAATAATTTCTCTCATACTTTCTAAACTTCTTATTTTAGGCGTATTAAATTCTAATTCTAATTCTATTCCAAGATATAAATTATTAGTTATCTTTTTTGGTTTAAAAATTGGTATAGGCTTATAATTATATTCAAGTATAAGTCTATCAGAAGCAGAATAATCACAATTATTACATCTAAGTTTACCAGTACGTAAAAATCGGAAATAATCTGTACATTTTAACCATTGAGAAGTAAACATGGCTTTTTCACATTTTGAGCAAAACATTAAAGATTTTGCACATTCTTCACAATAATGAATTGAAATCCCTTGTAAAGATTTTTCACTACTAATAGTTTTAGTTGCTATATTTTTACAATTATCACAAGTTCTATTTTTTAAAGTACAATATTCACAATATCCTTTTTGTGTAGGGTAGGGATTTAATGTATATAAATCACATTTTTTACATCTTATTTTAGAATAATATCCTAATAAAGCTATTTTATCAAATATTTCTTTTTCTTCATTGGTTCCTTTACACTGGTCACAAGAATAAATAATTATTTTATGTACTATTGTTATATATGATAATGGTATCCCTATTGAAAATATATTAGTTATTAATAAGTTACTTCCACATACCGAACATCTAATTATTAAATCTCCTGAGGATTTATTACATAAATCCTCCAAACACATATAACACAAATTAAATCTTGTTCTTCTTATAACATTAGTATTACACATTATACATTCTGGCATTGTTTCTCCAATTTTTTAAAGTAATTTACATAAGATTCTATTCTATTATCTATTGTTAAGCCTGGGGCTGAATTTACTTCTAAAATATATGCCTTGCCTTCTTTATCGATTATGACATCTACCGCTCCAAAATCATATTTTATTACTTTAATTGCCTTTAAAGCAATATCAGTGATTATGCCCCAATATCTTTTAGTTTTATAATAAGTACACTGAGAATATCCTCTATTATAATTCCAAATTACAGGGTCAGATTCTTCTCCTTCTTTTGGAATCTTTTTGGTTATTAAAACTACTTCATTTCCTAACACATGGGCACGGAATTCTGCTATTTTAGAAATATATTGAACATAGAAATCATAATGAGTAACACAAAGTGTAGGCATTTTTTCATAAAATAAAATGTCATTTCCGTGTGTATGATGACATTTTCTTCCAAGAACCGGATAATCTTTTTCTTTGTCCGGCAAAAAATACAATAGTTTAGGCGTTAAACCAGCTTCATGTAATATCTCAAATTCTTTCATTTTATTACTAATCAAATGAGAATTAAGCCCTCTACCGCAAGAATATCCCCAATTTATTATAAGACATTTTCTTGAGGGCAAATATCTTCTACTTATTTTACAGCCTAAATTCTTGGCAAGTAAACGAGTAGTTTCAGTAGATTTTCCATATATATGTATCATGCCGCCTCTTTATTATCTACTAATTTTATATATATAAATTTATTATTTGTTTTCATTTCTTTTGAAAGTTCTCTAATTTTTAATAAAAAGTATATATATTCTTCTTTAGTTAAATGACATACTTTTTTATAATCAATAAATTTGGGTGGATAATGATATTGAATAGATTTATTTGTTAAAAAATAAAATACAGAATATTTAGTTAAGGTTAGGGCAAATTTTCGCCCATGTTAAATTTTACCACGATTTTCGGGCCGTGTCAAGCAAAACTTTTGCCCCCTTGTTTAAAAATATTGATTTATTTTGGCCTTTTATTATAATCTATCTCAGCATTGGCAAAATATGGCCATTCCTTGTATAATTCCTGATGTAATCGAACCCCATGTTTTAAGGCTTCCATTCCATCATAAGCATGAAACGGATGATGATGAATCTCTCCTTGTTTACTTTTACTAGAGAAGAGAAAATGTTTCTTTCCATCTTTCCACAAGTGAACATGAAGATATTTATGTATTTGTTTAAAAATATTCATTTTTGTATAAACTCTTTACCACAATTAGAACACTTACATAAAAAACCTTGAGTTAATACTTTTATAATATAACAAACTTGCTGAGAACAGTCGCAAGGAATACCTAATAACCATTCTAAATCTCGCCTATATTTTGTGGTCATTTTTTGCCCTTTTAAGAATATTTTTAAGATACCCATGTATCATCACTACTGTGCCCGTAGTCCCATACTCATAACAGGCCAATGTTCCTTTCCTGGGCCTAAGCGTACGATTACATAGAGGACATTTGGGCAATTCTTTAGAGCCAGTGTGAGACATCTTCTTTCCGTTAAACTTTTTCATGTGTTAACTCCATTTGCTTGCAATGAGGACAACCGCCAGTTAATCTGGCCTTTTTGTTCTTAGGTTCTGGGACTTTGATAAACGGAGCATTTATTCCCTTATCTTTCTTCCCATGTACTTCACAGGTAACTACATACCATATCTTTTTCATATTATATTCCCCCATCTATATAAATGAATTCAAAGAAAGTATAACAATCAGGAGTAACAATAAATATCAAATCCGTTATGGGATTTAATAGTTTCATTCCTTTTTTAGTGTGGCCAATTACAGGATAAACTATATCTGTCACTTTATTTTTAGCGAATCTGGGCATGGCGATTTTCCTTGACAAGCGTTAAAAAATATGTTAAAATATAACTGTCCTTTCAGGGGATTTAAAACTAAAAACTGTTAAGTGTTAAAAGTGCAAATTTTGAATAGGGAATGTAATCTTTTTGAGATTAAACTCAAAGTATGGTAGGTTTTTCTACCGCTTATGGGGCATTGCCCTCTTTTCAGATTACATTCCCTATCTTATTTGGCTTTATTCCTCTTTTTCCTGGGATTCAGGGGCAAAATGACGATAGAAATTGTCCCATTCTTCATCCGTCATCTCTGTTATTGTTTTTCTTGAACAGGTGCAATCCTTACAAAATTCACAGGACATATTCATCTCCTTGTTTTAAAATGATATTCCTATAATTAGGCCCAAACATATTAGGCCCAATATAATTAACCAATCCCATTTATCTTCTTGTCTATTCTCTATCACCTATTAACCTCTCTATTCTTGGTAATATTTCTTTATCCCCCCAATTATTTTTATTCCATTTATCTTCTATTCTTTGTAATACTTTTAATCCGTGCTTTTTCCCAATCTTGTCAGAGGCAAATTTATCCGCATAACATTCTTTAGTTATTTTGGGCAATTTCCAATATTTCCAATATTGCGATTTATTATATTTACTTCTCATTACAATATGCCCTATTTCATGATATAATACCCATTTTAATTCATTTAAAGTTTCAACTATTTCTACAATATCGGGCAAAATATGAACTTCTTTTAAACTACAGATAGAATAAGCCCCACCAAATCCTTCATCATCAAATTTATCCTGAATTATTATTCTAATATCTGGATATTCTGATTTAACTTCATCAATTATTTGTTTAAACTGTGGACTATTGTATATCATATTAATACTTCTTTACAGGTTTATAAACATTTAATGATACTTTTAATCCATCCCCAATTGTTATACTGCCATGTGTGGTGGCGATTATCTCAGAATTGCCTGATTTACTAATACCACAACTACGGCGAAGATTCTTCACAGTAATAATTAATTCATCTGTCTTTTCATTGTGATTAATCTCCACTTTGGCTAACATTATCTTAACTCCTTGTTTAATTTAATTTATTTAGAGAGAGACAATCTCAAAAATAAGTTTAAACTTAAATTGAAACACATTATAAATTTAAGTTTAAACTTAATAATATACTAAGGAAGTGAAAGTAAAGGGGAGATGGTTAGTCTCCCTTGTGTGTTACTTGGTAATTGTGATGTCGTCCGTGTCGTCGGCCTCGTCTACATCACCAACAGGGCGTGCCTTGAAGATGTTGAGGCCGAGTCTTACACCGTCGCCGATGTCTGTATTGCCGTGTGAAGTAGCGATGACGACTGAACCAGGATAAGACTTGCCGAACTTGTTGAGTTTGGGTGCGGTTTTGTGGCTTATCTTGGACAAGTCAACAGTAATTGTCAACATTGCCCCTTTGCGGTCGAGTTTCATGTTGGTCATATTAAACCCCCCTATGCGATATGTTAGGTTATCTGGCGTTATTGCCGATGTTTCATAGGTCGCTGATTAGGCGTGAGCAATCAATATTCTCCTGTGTCCCGTTTGAGTGATAACTATAGGATAAACCATATTTTCAGCAGTATCAACGATATATACTGCCAAATTAATTACTGTAGTTTGGCAATCGCCCAAGTGTAAATCCATATTGTCTAAATCTTTGAGGGAATAGGTCATGGCCGTTTCCATTTTAAACGTGGATAACTTCGTTAAGTGGAAAGATAATAATCCCTATAATCCATTGCCCTGCTAACCCATAAATTACGCAATTCAGTGTCGCCTTTATTTTCAGCGATATCGGCCGAATCCATAGCCCTATTGTACAGTTTCATAATTTCTAATTTTGTTCTCATTTCCCCCCCTCGTGTCACCTATAGGCGGCCGCCCAAAAATCGGGCCATGTGTTAATTATGCGCCCAAAAATTTTTGTTGTCAAGCGGTTTTTTAGCTGCCCGATGGCATAAAAATTGCACCTATGCAAGAAGTATACCCAAGGTTATCAAAAATAATTGTTGACAATAAAATAAATAGGTATATACTTTTATTAACGATTCATAATCATTAACCCAAGGAGGAACGCCATGAAGTGTAAACTGTGTGAGTTTACGACCGAAGCCACAGAAGCAAACGAAGCGATAGAGGAATTAAAAGCCCACTTTATTCAGACTCATAGAGGAATGTATAACCGTATAACAGAAGTCCTTGATGCAGAATACGAGCTAAAACTCAGGAGACTGCAGAGGGAGGGTTAACTATGAAACTATATACAAGAGCACCGCTACCGGCCCTAACTAACAAAGAGCTATATCGGCTGTATGATAAGCTAATCTGGATAGTGTATATCTACGGATTAATCCAATATGAGCCGCAGTTATCAGCAGTGGAGCAAGAGCAAAGCAAACGATACATAGGGTTAGCAGATTGGATACGGATACACGGAGTCCAACGCTGTAAGAATTGCCCCATAAGGTAAAGGCCATGAAAACCATATCAAGATATATAGATTTAAAGTTGTCAGCCATAGGCACGCTATTATATTGGGCATGGTATTGGTTGACTGGTATATGGTTCTTTAGCTGGTAAACGCCCCACTAACTCATACCCTATAGCAACCACTGTATAGGGTATTCTTTTATCTGGCAACATTAACGCAAGTTAAATTCCCATGGCCCATGGTAAATGGTTAAATGGTCAAATGGGGTATGTAACCCCTCCCCCTTCACATCCGTCACGCTGCCCATGCCAAATTGGCCCCTGTAACGCTCCAGGATGGCCAAGGTTGCACGGCAGCAAGGCTGCCCATGCCACGCTATGCACCCTACAGTTGGCACGCCCCAGCTAAAGCTACGCAGTTGGCATGCCGATTGCATACAGTATAATGTTAAACTTAATATTGTACTATACTATATCTGGTATGGGGTTTTATGACACCACTATAGGTAGTATGGGGAGTAGACCGGTTTTAGGTTTGAGGGTGGTATTTATATTTAGTTAGAAACACCTACACACAGACCCACATATGAATAAATATGAATGGTATATTGGGAGTATTCATTTAGTGTAATAAGTAACTAATTGTGTAATAATATTATATAGTTATCTTATATTAGAGTATTCATTTTAGATAAGGTATAGTTGGGTATGGGGCTTGGCAAATTCATTTGATGGCGGGCATTCTGGCAATCTTGGTAGGGGATTTTGGGGGTATTAGATGGGAGAGATTTCGCCCATATTTAACTAGTTAACTATTTACTAATTATAAATACATTTAACTATTTTACTATTTACAAGTTGTAAATTTAAAATGTTAACTAGTTAACATGTTATACCTTCCCCACCCAACCACCCTTTTATTTTAACATATATTTTTTCAAAAGTCAAGAAGTATTTTCACCAGCCATCCCGTGCCCCCCAAAGCCCCCCAAAAATAAAGCTTGACAAATACAAATTATTATGGTACAATATAAGTATAGAAATGAAGAAGGTAGCGTGAGTGGAAGAGGGCACGAAAGAGATACGGATTGAGAACGAAGAAAGAGGCCGTGTTCTACCTTTAAATAATGAATTTAAGATAAGGATTCCTAGGAAAAACCTCATAAAAATGAGTTAAGGGAGTCCATGAGGGGCGATACGGCTCCTCATATTTTATGCTATGCCGCTTCGTCATGGAAAAAGTAAAAAGGTAATAAGTTCTAATATATCAGAGCTTATACATGCGGGTTACCAGAAAGACCAAGCGGTGGCAATAGCCTTTAGTAAAAGTAGAGGCGGGAAAAAGAAAAGAAAGAAAAATGTTAAACGATACAGATAAACAACAAATTAATGAATTTATAGGTTTTTTATCTTTTAAATTTACGTGGATATTTAGACAGTTCATTAATTGTATATCTAACACTATTCTGCTTATCTATGGAAATCAGGGAGGTAAGACGGGCGGAACGGCGTTTAGTTATGTTTTAAGAATCTTAGGTCTTCATCCTATAGCAAAGAAGAATGTAGTATATTTTGAATGTAAAAATGGACATGCTTTTGGCCCCATGTGTTTTCCTTCAGATTTAATTTGTACTAAATGTAAAGAACAATTAGTGGAGCATAAAAGAGGTTCTAGAGTTATTAGGTTTTGTGCCCAAACTCTTCCTGGCCAAAGCGCCAATGTAAGTGAAGAAGGAGTAAGTGCTGAAGTAAAGAATACCCAATACCCAGAATTTAAGAAGTGGCTTCCTCCGTTTCTTATAAAGAAGGATATAACTATCCGAAATTCCTCAATGATTATAAGAGACCCATTTGGTGGCCAAGATATAATAGTTGAATTTGTATCTTATAATCAGTCTACTCAAGGTACGGCGGGCGTTCAGCGTATGTCAATATGGTTTGACGAATCGCCCTCTTATGAATTTTATGAAGAACAATTGCCCCGTCTTATTGCTGAAGATGGAGACATGATTTTTACGTATACCCCCGTGGATAGAAGTTCTTGGTTATTTGATGAATTTTATGATAAGGCCAAAGAATATTATAAGAGTGAAATAATATGTAATTATTTAAGAAGTACGAGTCAAAATGTACAATCTAAAGAAATTACAGATAGTCCATTTGATATTGCAATTTTTCAAGCCGCAACAGATGATAATCCAATTTTAAAGAAAGAAGCAATAGACGCCAGATATTCTCATGTAAGTGACCCCGATGTAATTGCAATTCGTAGATATGGTATATTTAAACAATTATCTGGTAGAATATTTAAAGATTTCAATTATAATACACATTTTATTAATAAAGATAAATATTTCCCCGACGGAGTTCCTCATTATTGGGTACACGCCAGAGGAATAGATTTCCACCCCCAAACCGCATGGGCTTGTGGCATGATATCATTATCGTCAGAAAATGAAGCATTTATCTGGGGCGATTATAACCCCTCACCAGAAAAGTATACAACTGCTGAAATTGCCCGTGAATTTGCACTAATGGGAAGAGATTATTCTTTCAGATTAAACCTAATAGACCCATACGCAGAAGCAGTAAAAAAAGATTTTCAATCAGTAAAAGATGATTTAAATCGTGAATTTTATAAACTTAGAAAAGAAGGTATAGGAAAAGGCGGGGAGTGGGTAAGTTGGGATACTAAGAACGAAAAAGGCCGAGATGCAATAAAAGAAAGATTAAAGAATTCAATAACTTGTGGAACCCCATTTAATAACAAAGTAACAATAGATGGAATAACACATTATTTGCCTACTATTTGGGTTCTAAGTAATTGTAAATTATCAGCAGATTATATGAAGAATTGGCGTTGGGAAGAGTGGGCTAATACTAATATGGGTATTGCAAAAGAGGCAAAGAATACACCAGAACAACGTTGGTCACATTTTAATATGATATGGGAAGCCCTTTTTAAGCATCCATCTTTTCGCCCAATACAAGAACCTAGAGGAGACTCAAGAGATTATTCCAGGTCATATTTTCGGAGGTAAGATATGTTAACTTTTGTACTTATTTTTATTGGTGGTATGTTATTTCAGATTGCTATTTTTAGGGCATTGCCAGAAAAATATCAGAAGAAAATTTTAGAATGGTTTATTGATGTTACTGAGAAATAACTTGGGAGTAAATATGGCAACTGTAATTTACGGATTAACAGTACGAATAGAAATTGCTGATATGGCCATAAGAAATAACCTTGCGGCTAAGGTCAAGACCTTTTTGCTTAACGAAAAGACTGGTGGACTTGTTGCGACTAAACTTGAAATGGTAAAAGATGAGTATAGTAAGAATGAGGTGATAACGGAGAATCTGTAAATGGCTTTACTTGTTCAAAATGGTGGTGGGAATACCCTGAATAATACGAATGTGCCGAAGGCGTTTGCCAGCAATGTCACGGCGGGCAATCTCATTATCGTTGGACAGACCATTGATAGTGCTTCTGATATTGCGACTGCCCCTACTGATAGTCTTGGTAATACTTATGTCAATGCCACTAAAAGGCTTGGGGCGAGTGTAAGTAGTTACGTTTGGTACGCCGAGAATATTGCTGGCGGAGCTTGCACCGTCACAGCCCATACATCATCAACTGTAGGGCAGACAATGGGAATTGCTGAAGTATCGGGGGAAGCGACTTCATCTTCTCTGGGCGCAGTTCAGACGAATACAGAAAATGATACTGCCGCCCCCTCCGTCGCGGCTACAGCCCCAACCGCTGGCATGGCTTTCGGGGTCTTGGCAACTACCACTGCTGAAACAATTACGCCAGAAGGTACATGGACTCAGATATACGAACAAGAGTCCTACGCCATTATGACAGGAAGTCATATCGTTAAAGTAGTTACATCAGGCTCTCAAACCGCAAGTTGGAGTCTTGGGACTACATCAAATTGTAGAACCTGTATAGCAATTTTTAAGGATGCTGCAGGCGGGGGTGGACTTTCAATCCCAGTTGCTATAAAGCATTATAGGAGTTTAAGGGCATGAGTCAATGGTTAAAACAATCAACTGCATTTACTTTTAGACTTGGCCCGTTTCTTGATTCTACGGACGGCAATACGCAAGAAAATGCCTTAACAATCGCTTATACGGATGTCTTGTTGTCTAAGGCTGGTGGGGCGTTAACGGCCAAGAATGATACAACAAATTTAACCACTACCGGAGTAAATGCCCATTATACTTGTGTATTAAATACAACTGATACGGGAACACTTGGTGCTTTTAGGGTGTGGTGTCATGTTGCTGGTGCGTTGGCTGTTTGGCAGGATTTTATGGTGTTACCTGCGAATGTTTATGATAGTTTTGTGGCGGGTTCTGACCTTCTTGATGTTAATACGGCTCAATGGCTTGGAACGGCTTGTGCAACCCCTACAATTGGTGGAGTTCCAGAGGTTGACCTTACTCATGTTGCGGGGGCTACTACAAATGTGGCGGCTTTAGCAACGAATGTGGATGCTATTCTTACCGATACAGGAACAACCCTTGATACAAAACTTAATAATATGTCAGGAGCCACTTTTGATACTGCCACAGATTCTCTTGAAGCTTTGAGGAACAGAGGGGATGCGGCTTGGGTAACTGCTACGGGATTTTCTACACACTCTGCGGCCGATGTATGGGCGGTTGGTACGAGAGCTTTGACTGATAAATCGGGGTTTAGTCTTACTCAGGTTTTCCCAACTAACTTTGCTGACCTTGCTATAACAGTTACAACCGGAAGAGTTACGGCGGGAACCGTAAGCGATAAAACAGGTTATTCTTTAACACAGACTTTTCCTACGAATTTTTCATCAATGTCAATAACGGCGGGCGGATTGATGGATATTAATTTGGCCCAAACTTTGTCAGCGTTAGTAGGTTATCCTACTACAGTTGGCGGGTCACTTTATTTTATTCGTCAATTAGAGAAAAATAAGTTAGTATATAATAAGAGTACAGATGTTATGACTCTTTATGACGACGACGGGACTACCGCCAAAGGCGTAGCTCATGCTATGGTGGATGATGCTTCAGGAGCAACTCGAAATGCTAGTTAAATGTAACAAGGGTAGGATTATAGGTAATTTTGAAATTGTTTCTCAAAGCCACAAATCTAAAAGTGGACATCATTATTTTATTGTTAAGTGTATTTGTGGGACAATAAAAATTATTGCTGATTCTCTCTTATATAAATTAAATTCAAGTTGTGGATGTAGACTAAAAGAGTATAGAAGAAAAATGGGAGAAAAGCAAATTTTAGGTTATGGAGAAGCTTGTTGTAATTTTGTATTCCGGCAATATAAAAAAGTGGCTAAAGAAAATAAGAGATGTTTTGAGTTATCGAAAGACGAATTTATAATGATTACCCAAAAGAATTGTTTTTATTGTGGAGTAGAACCATTAAACATAAGAAAAACACTTGAGACTTATGGGGGGTTTATTTATAATGGTATTGATAGAAAAGACAATAATAAAGGGTATACTTTAGATAACTGTGTTCCATGTTGTAAAGTTTGTAATTATGCTAAGAGAGATTTAACTGTAGAAGAATTCTACTCTTGGATTGATAGGGTATTAGAAACAAGAGGGGCAAGTTAATGGAAAAACGGGATTTACTTAGAGTTTGGTTGCGGGGGAAAAATATTCATATTGCCGATATAAAATCTGCTATGGATTGGTATGATTTGGAAAAGTCGGCGGGTAGAGAGCCAGAGGATAAAGCAGTTTTAGATAAGGCAGAAGAGTTACATAAGACCGCTGTGGAATGTGCAACCCCTACAAAAACTATTAATCAGTATGTTCCCATACCTATGATAGATTTAGATTGGTTACGGAAACGGGTGGTGTTATATTCAGCAATTGGTACTGGAATTGCTTTAAGTATTTATGAGGGAATTAAATGGGGTTTGGCAATGATTCTATAAGCGTTATTACACGGGGACTGAGGCGGTCAACTGGGTCATTTTCAGAGCGTCTTGTTTCTGATGGATATATTGGGGATATTCTCACAGGAGTAGTTTTAGTGAAAAGTGGGAGTATATATCTTTTTCTAGATTTATCAATGTAAGGGGGCTTAAAGATGGCTCTTTGGGACAATATACAAGGTAAGTGGAATCTTGCAAATCAAAC
>ERZ1292625.1827-Hain-H41-01um-R1-1827-length-22512-cov-6_pt1 | contig 22512 bp, 33 predicted proteins | sample MGYA00564400_ERZ1292625 | MGnify/ENA primary metagenome ERZ1292625 (study PRJEB36523, sample SAMEA6512639) | groundwater metagenome | collected 2019-01-08 | study: AquaDiva: Metagenomics assemblies of 32 groundwater samples
GGTCAAATTCAAGTCAAACAAGTTGGATTTCCAAAACTTCCACAACCACCAATGACACAGCAACAAACTCAACAAGCTCAACAAATGTTTCAACCTACAGGTGCAGATATTGCAAGAGAAACAGTACAAAAAAGTATAGCAAATGCTCAACCTTGGGAAAAACCTGTTTCAGTAAAAGTTCCCTTCATTCCAAAATCAGTACAATTAACCAAAGGCGCACCTGATACAGGACAAAGATTTTTAATGGAGACATTAAAAGGTATAGTAGAAACTCCTGAAAAGATTGTTAAAACAATACAGGATTTTAATAATGTAAAAAATTCACTAATTAAAAATGGTTCTTTGGATGAAGCATATAATAAGATTAAACCTTTTGATCCTGAAGATGAAACTAAAGTTGCAAGTTATGCACAAGATTATAAAAATCTAATTAATCAAGATCCATATTTTTCTGAACATCCTATTCAAGCATTTTCTTTAATTGCAAGTCAAGGTGTTTTAGATATTGCTGTTACCGGTTCTGTACTACAAAATTTAGTTAGAAGTCAAATTGCTAAATTACCTGCTGAGTTGGCAGATGTTACTAATGCAAGATTAAAACTTGGTTTAGATTTAGATAGTACTTTAACAGAACAAGAACTCAAAATTGCGTATAACAGAGTAGCAAGACTTACGCATCCTGATGTTGGAGGAACAGCTGCTAAATTTACAGAAGCTACTAATGCTAGAAATCTTTTGGTTGAAAAATTAAAAACTGGACCTTTACCTGGGGTGTCAAAGTTTAGTCAAAATTATGGTAATATAATAAGAAAAATAGATGGTGATATTCGTAATTGGTTTAAAACTCCAGAAAAACAGGCTTATCTTGGAGTTAAAGGATTATTACCACAAAAAGCAGGAATGAAACCAATTCAACCATTTCAAGAAAGATACCAGCCTGCAGTAGGATTATCTATTAGAGAAGTAAAAGAAGTTCCTTATAAAGAAACAGGTAATTTAACCACCAAAATCCTCAAAGACCTTGAAGGTAAAACTACTATATCTAAACAATATATTCTTGATGCTACAAACCGTGGAGAATTAAAACAAGCAGAACGAGATATAACACGACAAGTCCTAGATACAATGCCTGATGGACAAATAAACGTCAAAGAATTTGCTGATAAAGTAAAAAGTGAATTGTTGCCATTGAAAAGAACGAAAGTGCCTAATCCAAAATACGAACAAATAGATTTGCCTGACGAATTAAAAATGCCTACTGCAAAATATGAGGAACATATTTATAATAGCCCAATAAAGACTTCCGCTGGCAACGTGCATTTTTCTAGTGGTGTTGAATCTGGAGGCAACAATTATGCCGAAGGATATTATGGACACGTTCGTACTAGAGACCTGCCTTCTGAAAAAGATTTGTTGGATAAAAATAAGGGATCTGCATATTATAAACAGCCAGGGATAAAGTTCGAAAAGGGGACAAAGAGACAGGTAATAGAAGTTCAGAGTGATTTGTATCAGAAGGGGAATTTGGAAAAAGAAATGGGATTAAGCGGAAAGTTTGAAAATACTCCATCTGCTCAAAAAATAAAAGCTGAAAGAGAAGCAAACGCTAAAAAATTCCAACAATACAACGACCCCACTGCTCACTTCCGTATGATACGAGAAGAAATAAAACAAGCAACAATGGATGGTAAAACTAAACTACAATTCCCCACTGGTGAGACAGCGATGAAGATTGAGGGAATCGGTGTAGCTCAAAGAAATTTCTATCCAACAGATGGTCGAAACGGACATATCAATTTATCTGATTTAAAAATTGGTAACACAATTGAACAGATAGATACTACAAAATGGATCATCACCGATGTCCTCGGAGATGGGAAGTTCAAGGCGGTGCCGAAAGAAAACTTTGATAGTCTTAAAACACAAGAAACGAAAGTTATGAATAATGGGAAAGTAGCTAAGACAAAAGCTGAAATTGAAGAATATGATAAAGATTTAATAAGTAGATGGACGGAACAATTTGACATCTCTGGCAAAGTAGATACACAAAATCCAATCTACAAGTTCTATGAGAAAGATGTTGGAAGATATCTTAAAAATAAATATGATGCCAAACTTATAATAGATAATAAAGGTGTAAAATGGTGGGAAGTTGATATTAAATTTGAAATGTCAGAGGCTGTTGAAGCATTTAAGCGTCCTGGAATTTTAGATGAAGAATTAATTTCTGGACAAGAAGCAAAACAGAAAGCCAGAGAATTAATTAATAGATTCAAATTAAAAAATATAGATCAACAAATTGTTGATATTATTTTAGATAGTAAAGGTGAAGAAAAATTTGCTGCAGCAATAGGTAATCAAATATACTATATAAATGAAGTTCCTAAGTATGCGTGGGTTCATGAACCTGTTCATATTATGCATAAAAATGCTGATAAAATTGAATTATTACGACAAAATGGAATTACAAAAGCTAAATTAGACGCTGAATTAAAACAAATAGGGGTTGATGATATTCGTGAAGTACTTGCTGAAAAAGCAGAATTAAAACAACAGTATAAAGATAGTTTACCTCCTCGATCTATAATAGCAAGATTTTTAGATGTGATTAAAAAATGGTTTCAAAGAATTTTTAGTAAAGATAATAGAACAATTGTTCAAAAATTTCTTGATTTAGTTGTTGAAGGAAAAGCTAAAAAAGAAACATACATAAAATCTTTATTAAAACATCCTAAATTTGAAGTTAAAGAAGGTAAAAAAATTATTACTTTCCAAAAAGCACAATTCAAATCAAAACCACCTCAAATCACTAAAACTACGCCAGCACAACCGATTGTGCCAAAGATTCCAGTTAAAAAGGTAAACAACCAACTTACATTAGAAAACAGAGCGTTTGAGTTTCTTGATGAAAATAAACAATCATTAAAAAAACAATACCTTAAAGATAATCCTGTTGTTTTTGATTCTGATATAGCAAAAAAATACTTTGAACCAGCTGGTTATAACTCCACAAATGCAGGAAGTTTTCAAGAGTCAGCGTCAAGATTAACTAATGAGTTATTTACAGAACAAATCATTATTCGTAAAGGAAAAGGAAATAATACTGTTTTAATGACGGGAGGGGGTCCTGGTGTTGGAAAATCAACTGCTATCAGTAAAATTAAAGACACATCAAATTATCCCATTATATATGATTCTTCATTATCTAATCTTGTTGGTTCATCTAAGAGGATTGATTTATCTTTGAAAAATGGTTATAATGTAGAAATAGTTGTCGTTTTAAGGGATCCTGTAAAAGCCTGGGTTAACGGGGTTTTGACAAGAACTGCGTTAGGTGAAAGACACGTTCGTTTGGATTCTTTTTATGATTTGACATATAAGTTTCCTGAATCTTTAATGGAATTACACAAAAAATATGCAGATAATCCAAAAGTTAATTTTAATGTAATTAGTAATGATGGAAATTTGGATGATATTAAACAAGTTGAGTTTAGTAAAATAAAAGAATTTAATAATCATTTAATTAAAAATAAAGAGAAAATAAATTATGACATATTACAACAAACAGACAAAGCAGTTGAATCAGGAATTATCAAAAGAGAACTCCTCCCAGAAATCTACGGCTCAGGTCTTCGTGGAAGCGTTAAAGAAGGGGTTACAGGAAGAAAACTCGGAACAACTGGAACCATTCCAGGAATTAAGCAAACAGGGGTAACAGAAGTTTCAACAGAAAAAGCTGAATCTCTGCTTGGTAAAAAACTTCCAAGTAAGAATAAAAATGGGGATTGTTACGACGCAGCTTATAAGTATGTTTCTAATAGTAGCGATAAAAACTTAAAGATTGTTCACGGGATGGTGGATGGACAGGGTGCTATAACAGGAATCAGGTATGACCACGCCTGGGTAGAAGATGGTGATATGGTGATAGATCCTAGTAATGGTAAGTCAGAAAATCCTCTTATAATTCCGAAAATAGTGTATTATTCAATAGGAAACATCAAAGAATCTCAATTATTGAGATTTGGGTCTAAAGAAATAGCTGAAAATGTTTCAAGAACAGGCAAAACTAGTGGATGGAGTTTGGAATCTAAGAAAAAATTTGTACTACCTACTAAAAAAGCTAGAATTCCAACAATTAAACAACGAATAGCTGTAGTAACACAAAAAGGAATTCCTGAAATAAAAATAACTACAACAGAAAAAAGTTTACTTCTTAAAAAATTAACTGACATAAAAGCTGGGGCTAGTGTAGCAAAGAAAGTAGAACAAAAAGTAACTGCTCGTCAAATAGCTGTTCAAAAAAGACATCTTGTTCGTGAAGTAGGTAAAACTCGTAAAGAAGAAAGAACTCGTATTATTGAATTATTTAAAAAGAAAATAGCTGATGTAGAAGAAATTAAACAATCAGTAGTTAATTATACAAAAGTTAATATTTCACCAGATAACAGAGGTAAACTTCTTGATACTGTTAAAAATGCAAAAACAAAAGGTGATTTGGCAAAAGCAATGTTAAGAATAGATTCTATTACTAGATTTGAAAAATCAAGAGAAATAATTGGTACAATTAAGAATCTTTCAACCGATATAAATAATCTTCCGATAGATGTTAAAAAGAAAATAGATAATTTCTTATCTCGATTTAAGTTTGCTGGAATGAAAGATGAAACTATTCAAAGATTATTAAAATCAAAAGAATATTTTAAATCAGGAAATAATCTTCCAAATAGAATCAAGATGAAAATTCAAATGCTTGAAAAAACTAATTTAAAAGATCTTCCAATAGATAAACTTGAATCAATTAAATCTCAATTAGATATCTTAGTTAATGAAGGAAAAGTAAAAGCACGAGTTAAAGATGAAATAGAAAAATTAAGATATGAAGCGACTCTTAAAAAATTAAAACAAGGATCTGTTAATCTTGATTTAGAAATTAAAAAACGACCTCCTGGTAGACCTTCAGGTCAAGGTTGGTTAGATGAAAAGAAATCCAATACAGCTAGTTTAATTCAAACAGGTGATTTTGAATTAACATTTATGGATCGTTTCTTTGATATGTTAGATGGAAATAAACATTATCAAGGAACAAATTATAAAACATTTTATGAGCCAATAAAACACGCAAATGATTTGTACCTAACTGAAAGTACAAGTTTATCTAATAAGATGTTTGCATTACAAAAGAAATTATTACTTACTATTTATGATTACGAAAAAATTGGAATGTACGCAGTCAAAGTGCAAGCTAATGGAGTAGAAAAATTACTTGCTAACGGATATACACAACAAATGATAGATGCTATACATCTTACACCAAGACAGGAACAGATGTATGATTTTATGAGAAAAACATTTGATGAATTACAACCAAGAATAAATAAAACTCTTGAAGAACAATATAATGAATCACTTGGTTATATAGAAAATTATTTTCCTTTTCAAACTGATTTTGAAGAAATGGCTCCAACATTGGATCAGGTTAGAAAAATGTATCGTAGAACATCAACTGAAAAAGGATTTACAAAACAAAGAACACAAGCCAAAACACCAGTTAAAATTGATGCAGGATTTATATTTCAAAATTATGTAGAAAACGCTTTGCATTTCATTCATATGAATGATACAATAAGACAGTTAGGAAAAATTGCAAATAATCCTGAATATGGTGAAATGATAGGTACAAAAGCACAAAAATATGTTCAACAATGGATAGATGTTCTTTCTCGTAAAGGTGGCGTAACTGATAGAATGAGATTAGAATTATTGAATACATTAAGAGCAAATCTTGGAATTTCAATGCTTGGTTTCAAACTTAGCTCAGCTTTGTATCAACCACTTGCAAAATTTAATGGAGCTGCAGAAATTGGAAGTTGGGCATTTAAACATGATAAAGAGTTTATTACTAAACCAGAAATAAGGCAATTTATTTTAAATAGTAGTGCTGAGTTAAGAGTTAGAATTGGTGACGATCCTGGTTATGTAGATTTGTCAGAAAATCCCAAATGGAAAAATATACAACAAAAAGCAATGTGGGCATTACAAAGATTGGATTCTCTTACTGCAGGTTCTATTTGGTGGGGAGCTTATCGTAAAAGATTATCAGAATTAGGAATTACATTTGATATTACAAAAACAAATCCTGAAGCATTAGATTATGCTGATAGAGTAGTACGATTGACACAAGCTTCACCATTATACAAAGATTTACCATCAGCATTCGTAAACAAGTATCGTGATATAAATAAGACACTACTTACATTCCAAACATTTATGATAAATGATTGGAATTATATCAAACACGATTTACTTAGATTAGGAATTACAGATGCTAAAGAAATTAAATTAATTGATGATCCAACAACTAAAGCAGAAGAAAGAGCAAAGTTAATTAATAAAATATCTCAACAATTACTTTGGTTAATTGTTGCTGCCGTAGGACAAGAGGCTATCAGTGGAGGATTATCTTATATGTACTATGGAAGAGATTATGAATCAATAAAAGGGCATTTGATATCAGGATTGATTACTCGTATTCCAGGACTATCGCAATTATATTCTTTGTACGCTTATGAACAAATTCCTGCACCTTTGTTTGGCGTTATAGAAAATTTTGCAAAAGGTGCAAAACAAGTTGTTACAGGTAAAAAACTTGAAACAAAATTGAGAGGAGCAGTAAAAGTTACTGAAACATTAGGACAAATACTTGGTGTTCCTGGTTCGTCTGAAATGTCAAAAATATTAAGAGGCCCGCTTCCAAGAATATTTAAAGCACTAAAAAATAAAGGAGAAGGAGAAAATCCTTATAGATAATCCAGTATTTCAATTTCTGCTCTTTCTAATTCAGTTTTATCTATTAAGAATTTTTCTCCTATACTTTTTATTATGAGTGTGTCATTTTTTATTATTTGATTATCTTGTAAACAATCTGATAATGTTGTAACTATATTATCAACATCTCTACTGTTAAAACGATGATTTAAAAAACATTTATAGTAAACTTGAATTGGTTTTATTATTGGAAGATCTTTTATTTTTCTTTTTTGAGGTAATAATTGATACATTACTTCCTCTTCAAAATCTTTTAGTTTTTGAGATTTGTACTTGACCGGGTATTTTCCTCTGCAACTGAATAATATGTCATTTTTCTTTGCTGGAAGACTTTTTGTTGTAATTATGAATTTCATAAAGTTAAAGTTTGTTGTTTATCAAAATTCATGTTAGGACCATTTCTATTTACTTCTTCTTCTAAATCGATAAAAAAGGCTATATTTGCAAAATTGCGAGGTTTGTATGCTAATGATTTATCAGGATGTTGAAATTCTGTTGCACAATCAGGACAAACTATTGTTTGCATATCTTTTTTGTCCATCATTGATTTAAGATTATATCCAATTCTTTTCATCAAATATTTATTAATATGATCTTGTATTTCTTGAGGTTTTTTGGAAAAATGTTCATCTTTTGCTAATCCTGCAGGATCATCACTAATATATACTCTTCCATAAGGTGTAAGTATAGCACCCATAGCCGCAGTTAATGAATAACTTGAGGAATCAGTACTATACCAAGGATATCTTTTTACAAGTCTTGCAGAAGTAACTCCAAATCCGTGTGTTTTAATTAAAGGAAATTTTGATTGCATATATCTAAAAACAACATCTAACCATCTTTCTTTTCTATCAGTTGAATAATCATTACAAGGTGAAATTCCAATATAATCACATCCACCTTCATTTACCATTTTGTCAATCCAAATTAGATCTTCGCCTTGATGGTACACATGAATAGGATTTATTCCGTGTTGTTTCATGTACATTAAATTATTGAATCCTTGTACAGCGGCATCTTCTCGTTGCTGTTCCGTTGGTTCAGACCCTTGTTCTCCAGGAATTACATCCAAATTTACTACTCTCCAAATAATATCTTCGTGTTGTTTTACAAAAGCAATATATTTATCAAGATCAACTAAGAAATTTTTCCAATTTGGATCTCCTTCTTTTTTCTTTCTCATTGCAAGATTCCAAGAAGTAAAAGCTCCACTATCGCAAAGTAATTTTACTCCATTTGATTTCATAATTTCTTTCATATACCAAGGATCTGCATAAGCATATGAAATAAGAATTTGTTTACAGCCCATTGCTAAAATAAATTCAAGATATTGTCGGGAGCCCGTGGCTAGAAACAATCTGTAGCCCTTTTCATCAAAATTTAACATAAGACAAGCGTTAAATTAATACTTACTTTTTTACTTTTAGATCATACTGATTAACTAACGCTCTAATTGAAAATCTTTCTAAATCTTCATTACCATAAGAATCCACACTATCGGCATCCCATTTTTCAACCATTGGTTTAATTGCAAGTGAACCACGACTTACAAAATCTCCGTACACTCTTAGATATTTTGGTTGTAATAAATTAAATAAATCATTAGCAATTTTATTACAAACATCTTCGTGAAAAGAACCTTCGTTTCTATAACTTGTGATATATAATTTTAAACTTTTACTTTCTATCATTTTTTCATTTGGTACATATATAATTTCTAATGCTGCGAAATCTGGTTGCCCGGTAAGGGGGCAGAGCGATGTAAATTCAATGTTAGGTTGAATAAATGGGATTAAGTGTAAATTATCTAGATGTTGATTATCAAATGTTTCTAATAATTTTGGTTGAGAAGTTGTACGTTCAATAAGTATATCTAATGCCTCTTGACAAACATTTAATTCTTTGAATTTTTTAATAACAGCTTGCCAAGTTTTAAATCCAGAAGTTCCTCCTCCTAACGATTTTAAATTCTTTGTATCAGACATATTTATTTTATTGATTAATTAAACATAAAGCAATATTTGTAACTAATTCTTCTGTTTCTGGATTAATTTCTGGTTTATTAATTTTTACTAGTTCTCCTTTTTCATTTGGGGCTAAGTATATATCATAAACTGTAAAATATCTAGCATCTTTTTCTACTCTATTCGGTAATAAACTTTTTAACCATCTAAATAATCTAATAGGAACATTCCATTGTAATACATAATAACCATCTTCAATTTTTCTTTGTTTAATTAAATTAATTGGTGCAGAGAAAATTATCTTTTTTTTCATATTATTTATTAGTTAATAACCAACTACCTAAAATGTAATTCTTTCCTTTTGTTTGAACTGTAATAATTTTTTCTGCTTTAGCATTATATTGAGAAGCAATTACTTGAAACATTTCATCTATAAGTTTATCATGTTCTCTCCAAGGATGACGTTCATCAAATACAAACTGTTCGTGAAGTAGGTATCTTTCTTTTAATTTTGGCATATTTGAATTTCGTTTCAGCCAAATTCCTAACCCGTCAGATAATGTAACTACAATTGGGAAATGCTTATCTTTTGTTAATTCAAAGAATTTTCTAATTACAAACGCAGGAGAACCATAACAATCAAAATCAATTAAATCAATCTTTTTATCAATTTTAGATACAATTTCTTCAATAAACTTCATTGCATCCATATGATAATCTGCAGGAGAATCTTTTTCTAGATCATTTGATATAATTTCTTTAAAATGAGATTTATATATTTTTGTTAATCCTCCACTTCCAGAATAAACTTCAATTGCTAAATCTTTATTTTGACATTTTTTTATTGCTTCATTTCTAGTAAGTTCTTGCTCGACTCGATATCTTACGGCTAGCATCGGTTTAAATTCTTTACCGCCATAGTTTATATTACTCATATTTAATTTTTTACTAGTGAAATAAACTTTTGCTCCAAAATAGGCTCTTCTCTAAATAAACCTGTCGTAATAATTGTTCTCATTTTACCTTCTTTTTTAACACCTCTTACACTTTTGCATGAATGACTGGCTTCAAGCATTAATACACATCCTTTTGGTTGAACGATTTCTTCAATGTATTTAATAATATCTCTTCCTAATCGTTCTTGGATCTGTAATTTTGCTGAAAAATAATCAACAACTCTAGCTACTTTTGACAATCCCATTACTTTATTTCCAGCAATATAACCAAAATAGTACTTGCCAGAAAATAATGCCATATGATGCTCACAGAAAGAATTAAAACATCCTTCATCTGTAACTATATCATCATAAGCAATTCCATCATTATTATTTTCAAATACAGTTATTTTTGGTTTTTGTGTTTCATCATAACCTCTAAAAATTTCTTCATACATTTTTGCTATTCTATTTGGGGTATCTAATAATCCAGAACGTTCTGTATCTTCACCAATTTCTTTAAATATTTGTTTAATAAAAAATGCTATTTTTTTCTTATTCATATTTTAGTTTGCCTAGAATTAATTTCATTTTGACATTGTAATTCCCAAGGGAAAGAAATCCAAGTATTTTTCTCTGCTTTGAATAAAGTTTCAAAATATATCTTTGCAGTTTTAGGAAACATTTTCATCACAATTTTCTTTGTTTTTCCTGTATCTTCTATGTCATCTATAATAAGTATTGTAGGTTTACCTTTGATATTTGTTTTTTCTTTTGTAGGTCTTAAGTTAGCATATAAATAATCTTTTTTAAGAAGATCTGCCACAAGAAATCCAGGAATTATGCCTCCTGTTGTTACTCCAAATATATAATCTAAATGTTTATGTCTATACTTATTCACTAATTTTTGAGATTCTACAAGAATATCTTCCATAGATAATGGAACTACTTTAGTTGACATATTTTTAAATTAATGATGGTTGAGTTACTAAATCATGTCCAAACTGATTTTTATCCCATATTGCTAATCCTGTTCTAGATTTTTTCTTTTGACGATAGCACATTAAATATGTCGTAGGATTATCTAACCAACATTTAAAGCATTGTGCTTTTAATGGTGCGTAAATTTCATAAGCTCTTTTGCAATTTTCTTTTTTGAATCTGCTGTGTTTTGGTCTTGGAAGTTGATCTAGTTGTCTAAATATAATTTCAGGTTCAGATTCACTGTCAAATAATACAGCACAAGGTAATTGAGTTTTTGCCGTTAATCCTTCCATCATTTTATATTTTTCCCAATCAAAACCTGTAACTTGTCCAAATTTACTTTCCCAATAAGGATACCCTCCTTTCCAAAAATAATAAGCCCACATTCTTTTCCCATCTTTTTCAATGAGATATTTTGGTTTATAAGGAATTTCTAATAAGCCTGCATTGTACAGATAAGTATAGATAAGTTGATCATTAAAATCATATACTTTCCATCCATTTTTTGTTAGAAATTCCTTAATATCTATATCTAGTTTTTCGTAGATTTTTTTTTTATTCTGCATAAAATAATGGATCTTGTGTTTTACACTCTTTAAATGAAGATAATCTCTCGTTGCATGAGCCGCACTTTCCGCAAGCTAAATCACCTCCGACATAACAAGTCCACGTATTTTCATATGGAACACCTAATTCTAAACCAATTTTTAATATTTCTGTTTTACTAATGTTAACAAATGGAGTAATTACATTAATTTCTTCATCGTCATTACTTAAACGTAATGTTTTTTCGAATTCTTTGATAAATTCAGGTCTACAGTCGGGATAAATAAAATGATCACCAGCGTGAATTCCAAGAGCGATATTTTTTATTTCATTACTATACCCAATAGCGTGTGCAATAGTTGCCATTATCATATTACGATTAGGCACAACTGTTCTGCGCATGTTCTCGGCTTGATAATGTCCTTCAGGTATATTTTCATTACTATTTGTAAGTGCGCTATTTAATTCTTTACCTAAATACGAGATATCGATTATAGTATGTTTTATTCCTGCTAAATTACTAACTATTTTTTTAGCACATTCTATCTCTCTTGAATGTTTTTGACCATACAAAAAAGAAACTGCGTGTAATTTATATCCTTCGGAATATAATTGATAAATTAATGTGCTACTGTCAAGCCCACCGCTAATGATGATTGTGCATTTTTTGTCCATATTATCTTGCTAAAAAAATTAATCTTGGATTTGTTGTTTTAAAGGCTGAAGATGAAGCTGTTTCGTGAATTTTAACAGCTATATCATGTGTGTCAGTTAATTTATTTGCTAATTTTATCATAATTGTATATGCGATATTTTCTGCTGTAGGATTTAATTCTTGAAATTCTGGAAGTTCATTTAGATCTTTGTGGTCAAAATAATTAATTATTTCTGAAATTTCTCCATAATCAATTACAAATCCAATTTCATTTCTTTTTCCATCTACCCAAACTGTCCCGTGGTATGAATGTCCGTGAGGAAATTGGCACTTTCCTATATAATTTCTAAGATGATGCGCCGCTTCAAAGTGAAAATCTTTACTGATAATCATATATTTAATATTAAGTGGCTCTTTTATTTTGCCATAATAAAACATGTAATCTAGGACTTAAGTTATATCCAAGTTTACAGAAATTTTCTACTATTATTTTCGACCCAATGATAATATCTTTTCTTGTTATTCCTTCAGGCATTAACCAAATTCTATTATTTTGAATACAATATTGTTCTTGCCATTGTTGTATTTCAACAATATCTTCAGCGATTGTTTTCTTACAAATAACAAACTTAAATATTGTTTCATTAAAATCTTTAATCTTGTTTATTGCCGCAGATCTGTTCGCTACTAATGATGCATTTCCACTGCTGGCTAATTTTGGACTACAATTAATTTGATTTATTAATTCAATAAATGGATCTTGAAGAACTAATGTTCCATTTGTTTCAACTTCAAAATAATAATCTTTATTTATTTCTCGTAATTTATTCATTACTTCAATTAATTCCTTTTGATATATCGTAGGTTCACCTCCAGTAAAAACAAGATTCTTACATTCAAACTTTTGAATTTCTTTGATAAGTTCATCTTGAGTAATTAACATTTGAAATATTTCTTTTTTCACTTTTGGTTTTGAATGTTTATTTTCACCAGGTCTTTCATCAAAATTCCAAGTAAAGTACGAATCACACCATTTGCACGCTAAATTACATACTGAAAATCTTATAAAGATACAAGGTTTACCAATTGTTGTTCCCTCCCCTTGCACAGTTAAAAATACTTCTGGCTGACCATTTTCTAATTTAGTTATAAGCATAATTATTGTCTTTTATTTTGCTTATCTTTAAAAGATACTTTATTTAAGTTACTGTGTAATGTAATTTTTTGAAGTGCTCCATTTTCTATTTGTCTAATACGTTCTCTTTCTATTTTGTATTTAAGTGCTAAATCATTGAGATTATATCCAAGAATATACCTATTCATTAGTATATCTACTTCTCTGAATGTTAAAGAACTTATTACTTGAAGAAAGATTATTTGTTTTTCGTTTAATTTTTTTTCAGGATTTAACATAATTATTCTTCAGGTAAATAAATTAATTCATTTTTATCGTATTTATAACTTTCAACATGTTTTCCTGTTTGTGATTCTTCGTAATGATGAGATGCACAACCAAAAATTATATTTTCAGGATCAAGTATCCATTCATCAGATTTTCCGTTTCTTGTACTTTTATGTAGAAAATTTGTATAAGTAACATTATCTTCCAATATATATTTATTACATCTTTTTTTATCCAAATCAGTACAAGCCTTTCCATATTCATCTATTAACACTTCACACATATTATTTGCTCTTTCCATTATTTTTCTGCAAGATTCTTGATAAAGTTTTAAGTTTTCTGGTGATCTTTTCATATTAAATTTCTTCTGCTTTCTTTTTCTTTTTTGGTTTTAATATAAATAATTGATTAAATACAGTTATACCACAAGTACCATCCATATCAGCACATCCAGGCGATTCTATAATTGCTTCAAGTGCGTGTTTAATCGCTTGTTCTTTTGTTTTTATTCCTGCTGTAATGTAATTTGGGATAAACATACTAAAATGATTGATTACTACCTAATTTTTTTGATAACATTATAAACTCCTCAATATTTTCCCTGAATAACGTTGCCGTCTTATAATCGCGATATTGAATTGTCAGCTTTGCTCTTTCCTCAGCTTCTGCTCTGCTAACACCATATGTATCAATAATTCCAGTTAATCTTTCTCTGTAAAGTTGGTCTCTATATACTCTTTCTTGATCTAAGATAGGTAATAAGGAAATAATTTCAAGTGCTGATTCAAGCCATACATTATGACTAATAGAAACATTTTGTTTAACTTTTTCTCTAAGTTTGAACATTATTTCCTTTACCCTTTTGATTGTAATTTGCGAATTAACAAGCCAATCTTCTAACTTTTTTGCTTTTTCTTCTGTCATTTTTTCTCTAAGTTCATCTACAGTTGGAGGTTTACAATCTGCGTCTTGGTATTTAGAAATGATTCCCTTTACAGTTGTCATTTCTTCATTTTTTAGCAGTGCAAGAAAAGCATCTAGTTCCGATAGTTCTACTTCCGTTGGCTCTGATTTAGCAAGAATATCATTCAATAAAGCATTTAATTTTCTCTTAAAATATGCTTCACGAATTTGCTCTTGAGTTTTTCCACAAATTAAATCTGACATATATTTTTTTATTCCGTTTTAAGAATATCGATACCGTTTTAAAAAGGAATATCATCGACTGTTATCTCCTTCACTTCTTCTACATTACTATTCGTTGATTTAACTGATTCATTAGATCCTTTTTTCTTATTCATTGCATCTACAACCAATACGGGAGCTTTTAATTCAGAGATTACTTTTTGTTCTTCTGCAGTTAGTGCCGTATCTCCTCTATCAGGAAGAACAACATATTGTGTTTCTAATCCTTTTCCTGATTTCTTAATATTGCAATCCCATTTTGGAACAATATCAAATCCATATTGAGAATCTAATGAAAATTGCCTTAATTGCTTAAGAATCATTGCTCCAAATTGAGCAAGTTTAAATGAATTATCACTTCTATCAATTACGTGACAAAGGAATTTAATTGATGGTTTGACTCCTCTATTGCAAAATTCACAATTTTCATTTTGAGCACAGGATCCAAGATATTTGTTATTTTCAAAATGTGAATATCTTTCTGCAAATTCAGATACAATTCTTACTTTATTATCTCCATCAATTAATTCAAAGAAATCACTTTTTCCACCACCATACTTATTTTCGTCGAAATCGCTAATCTTCATATTTTTTTATTAGGAATTAAATTATTATACTTGTTACAATTACACCAAAATGGATGATTTTCTTTGCCTATCTCAAATTTTTCAGCCATTATGTTATTGTAAACATCCTTTACTTCATCAAAAGCATTGTCAATATCATTTTGAGTTCTACAAGTTGTAAGTATTTGGGGAACATATTCATCTTCCTTCATTACTTTTTTCTTGTTTGCTACCCAATAAATAATATCTTTTGGTAATTCACCATATTTTTTACCATAAAAATATGAATAAATTGTTGCTTGCAATGATGTATCAATTTGTTCTTGTGTGTAGTCCTCTGCTGATGTTTTGTATTCTACAATTCCACGATCTATCACTCTATCAATAAAACCAAGAAATGGAAGTGGAATTTGTTCACCTTTACTATTTATAAGTGGAAATTCACACTTTAATTCATTTGCAACTGTGTTTCCTTCAACTGGATTTCTTTCGTACGTTTTAATAATTCTTCGAACTATTCTGAACACTTCAACATTTTCATCATTTAGTTTTGAAAGAATTTCTTTCTTAAGAATTGATTCCCAATCTTTTTTTTGATTAAACATTTCAATTCCCGAATGAACGAATTTGCCAATTTCTAATGCTTTACTAGGAAATTGCATTACTTTCAAAACGTATTGAAGATAAAACATCTTAGGACAACTTTGATATGTTGTAACTGCACTAACAGATAAGTGATTTAACATACTATTCCAGTATTGTTTGTAGTTCTTCTATTACTTTGTCATCAGCAACTGAAAATCCTACATCATTTCCATATTTTTCAAAGTATTTTTTAATTACTTTTTTTGTTTTACTTTCAACTTTAATTTCATTACTTTTCTCTAATTTAGTAGTTACTTTATTTTGAACTTCTAACATTTTTTTTCTTAATTCAGTATCTGAATTTACTAATACATTTATTTGTTCGTTATATTCTGTATCTTCTAATCCTTCTTTTTTAGGATTTTTTTCTTTTAATTTAGTTCTTAATTCTTCAACTTCTTGATTATGTGCAGTAGTTAACAAGTTGATTTCTTGATTTACTTTATCAACTATTTCTTGAGTATTTTTAAAGAAAAATCTACGTTGAATTGATTCTTCATTATTTAATTTAAGAGGTACGTCTACTTCTTGATTTTCTCTATCCATTTGTTTTTCACCAGTAGCAGATAATAGAAATCTAACTAATGAAATCTGATTAAAGTTTAACTGCATATGTTTTTAGTTTAAGATTATAAGTATTTACTAATTCAGTTTTATCTTTTGCCTCTAATCGACTTTTTTCGATTAAAGATTTTGTTTTTTCTAACTCTTCTTGTGTCTTACAATTAAGTATTTTTTTCTTAATTTCCTTAACTTCAGACACATTATTAACTTTGTTTTCGACCTTTATTTTTTCTAAATAATCATCGTCTATTGATTGTTCATAACTTTCTTTGCCAACACCAAATAATGCTAATGTCTTTTTTAATCCATTTGTTACTGCCGATTTATGAGCATCTGCAAGTGATTTTGACATTCCACCTCCATAATTCCATTTTGATTCAATAATAATAAATTGATTTTCAGGTCCTAATTTTCCAATAGATACTATAATTTTTTTAACTACTTCATATAATCCTCCAGTTAAATTAGTACTAATATTTTCTTCGTCTACTTTCCAATGTTCAGATCCTAAAACTTCATTCATTCTATTTACTGCATACTGATAATTATGACTAATGATATCAGAATTGTATCCAGTTTTTTCTTTAGTAAATTTATAAAATGCTTCTTTTGGAAGTTTAACACTTAATTTTTGATATGTTTCAGGCATCATATATTTTTTATTGTCAAATAATTAGTTTCACTTTTTACAATTCCCGGTAAAGTTTCACCTACAATGTCATAATATCTATCAGATAAAAATTTAACAGAAGTTATTGAAATTTTACGAGGCATTATTTTTTCAATAAGTTCATCTTTTGTTTTAATTGAATCTTTTACATATTCTTTAAGTTTAGAAGCATTTAATAAAATATAATCTTGTAATTCTTTTTCATCTCCAAGTTTAAGAGTATTTCTTGAACTACAAGTAATACTAGCATTATCTAATTTTATTGTTTGAATACTTTCATTTTTCATTGATTCGATAAGATTTTTTTCGAATTCTTCTTTATTTGTAAGTGATTCTAATAATGCTTCTTTTTCAGGTTGAATCAATAATTCAAATTCTTCTCGTTTTATTTTTATTGCTTCTTCTATTTCTGTAATTGTTTTTCTGTTTGAAATAATTAAATTTGCAAGTTGTTCATTCGTCATATTTTATATTTTAATAAATAATCTGCTATTTTAGAAAATTTATCTGCTTTCATATATTCTTCTGCTGAAAGACTGTTCCAAAATTTATCATTTAATTCTTTAATTATTTCTTCTATTTTTTTTCCGCTATTTTTAAATTTTTCATCTATTTTTTTCTTTTCATCTTCTGTTAATTCAGGAAAGTTACTTTTCATATGTATTATAATATACTTTTTACATTTTGTCAACCGTTAAACTGGATATAACTTTATTTATTATTATTTATCAATCTTTTCATCTGTGTATGAGTAATACTTTTAAATGCACAAGTCTCGCATCTCGCTCTCCAGTACATATATCTTTTGAGAAGTCGACACGATACACACTGGGTGTTATATCTCACGATCGCACGGAAGAAGTTCTTCACTTCTTTTGTGCCGATTAACATACGAATCTTTTGTACTCTTTCAAATGCTTCTTAATAAACCGATAATGTGGCACTTGTCTATTTGCGACACCTGATGAAAAAGTATATGGTCGTCCTTTTGCAGAGTCTAGTAAATTTCTAGCCACTCTTGCTAATTCTGCTTCCGCCATTGGCACAATATGGCATTTTATTGCTCGTTTCAACAAACTCTTGTCGCAGACTGGACATTTTGATAATTCATCTCTCATCTTTTTTGATATAGCTTTCATTTATTATATAGATTATTTAAGTCCTATTTCTAATTTATTTGAATACTCCCAAAAGTTGATTGAATCTACTGTTTGTAATTTGCCATCATAATTTATAGTATCCCCTGTTTTTAGAATAGAGAAATCACATTGCTCATTAAACACATTTTTATAGACAGGTATATTTCTCACTATGTAAATTTTTCTAAAATATTGTAAACTAAAAGCTGTTATTAGTAGTAATGCCCAAACAATAACTAATCGTATCATACGTTCTTTGAAAGATAATTTTTCAATTCTATTAAACATATTATTTATTCTCCTTTCTTTCTCTTTTGATTTCTTCAAGCATTATTTTTTTAATTTCTATAATTTCTTTACCTTGGAATAATAAATCAATAACTAAATTACGACCTTCTTCGGTTAATCTTCCGCTATCATTAAGTACATTTTCTTCGTATAAAAGTAAATCGTCGTGTTTTTTGGTCAATAGTTGGTATAGTTTCATATTGTATTTAATTAAACTTTTTGAATAAATCTAGTCGGTGCTATTACTTTTCCATAGGCGATAATCTTATTTATTTAATTAAATTCTTAACTAGTTCGTGTATATCCTTATCAGTTGTCATTTTTACCAATTCTCTGATTGCCTCGCCAGCGGTTGTAGCCAATTCTCTCATTTTTTCTTTCGTCAGTTTTTCATTATTTTCTTTCCAAATTGTATCTATAAGGAAAAATGAAAATACCTCGCAGGCGTTAAATAAATCTCTATCGGTAAAATCATAATACTTTCCGCTATTCTCCAAACACAAATTTGAAAGATACTCGGCAGAAGTTTGCAGGTTTTCCTTGACTTCATAATCCGCCCCGTCCTTTTTAATCTTGTTATAAATTTCGTCTATTATTGGAAACATATTTATTTAATTAAGAATTATTTTCCAATTCAGATATTTTATCCTCTAACTCATCAATTTTCTTTTCGTATTGTTCATTCCAATTTCTCAAATGTTCAATCTCATCTCTCAATCTATCAATTTCATCCGCCATTCTTGAAATGTCGTCATTAAACTCGGCGATTATTTTGATTTGGATGGTGGAGAGCATATTTATTTAATTAAGAATTATTCCGTTTCCATTCCGCTTATTTCCGGTTGCCTACTCCTCAAAGCGTCAAACCCGATTATCGCCGCCATCAATTCATCGTGATTGACGATGATACTTTCCGTTGTTTCCTTATTTTCATCTTCAAACCACAATTCAAGATAATTATAACCCTCAACATCGTCATTTGAAATATGTAATTTTTCGTCCCCGCAGTTTATGATTGTTTTCATATAATTAAAACTCTAATGAATGAAATGAGCCGGTTTTGAGAAGTCCGGCAACTTCTTCTCATAGGTGAACCTCCCCGGTCCAGGCGTCAATTACTCTGACTTTCGCCTCACCTTGCACATTGCGGTAGCTCACCACGACGAAGTTCCGCCGATTACAAGCCACGCAGTATGCGTCCTTGACCTTGCTGCGTTCAATGTAGATGTGCCGGCGATACTCCTGACACTTTTGGCAGAATAGAATACCCCACCTCCTACTTATCCCCCCTCTTTTTCTTGTTGCTGTCCAGCTTGTCGTTGGACGGAGTGCGGTTGCGTTTGCGCCGGGCGCAAATGCGCTCACCAACCCCAGACCACAGGAAAGTGTGCAACTGCCCCCACCTGTCCTTGTATTTGCAGACTACGATTTCCCTCACTTGATACCTCCGTTTGTTCCCTCCGAGAATGGGGCAAGGAATTACACCCTTGCACGATTGCCAGCGTCATAGTACCTATCGGCTAGCCAAAGTTGTGTATCGTGGACAGCAATCTCTTAAGCGACTGCCAAACGGTCTGTACGCAATAACCTTTATCCACTGTGTCTTATTCCACCACCCATTCTAGGAAGGAAAAAACGATTATTCTCTCTTGGGCGGAGGTATTGGATTTGAACCAATGATAGAAGGTGCGACCTTCTCCCTTTAGAACAGACTAAGGTAACCTCCGCATAAGAAAGAACAATCTGCGCATTATTTTATGAACCTATGTAATCAAACCCACTTGTTTCATTATTTCTAACCACTGTTTTTCATCAATCCAGCTCGGCTTTTGGAAATAAACTAATGGTGCATTTACATTTTTTCCGTCAACTTCATTAAGCCAAACACCGTATTGTTTGCACACCCCAGTAATAGGTTTGCAGTAGCTGTAACTTTTGAATTTAATTTTTTTCATATAATCATACTAAAAAGGTAAACCATTATCGTCTAAAACTTTTCTATTAACAGCCTCCATATACTCATCAGAAACTTCACCAGTCATTTGACAAATCTCGCAAGGACATTTTACTGGACACGATTGACATTCTCCGTATTCACCGTGATTTGCAGTAATATCGTGTTCAGCGTAATAAGTATCACCATTACATCGTGGACAAATCTGCATATAAATAAGAAAAAATAAATTACTTCTTTTTCGGCGAACACCTTTTTTGGCATTTGGAGCAAACAGCCCACATTGTATCATCATTCATTTCTAAAATAAATTTCTCATCACAGCAATCGCTCACCAATTCTATTGTATCACCGCAAAGACATCTAGGCATATTTATTTTAATCTTTTATCCAAAGTAGGTAGGAAGTAGAGGTAGACAAGGTTAGAGCTTGCAGTTGGTCGGGTCTTTACGCTGGCGAATTGACCCTCGCTCGTCAGCTATTGTGGTTTTCTATCCACCACTACCTTACTCCCTACCAACTATGGGTAGAATGATGAGGGGAGTTATTTAATTTTATCTTCCAAAATAAAACCTAAATTGTTATCACTACACACTATTCCGACAATCTTTTTTTCCTGCTCAACTCTTTCTACAAAATTCTGTATCCCCATACATCTAACCCAAGTTGTTGATTGGTATGGTTTGTCTTCCTCACTACCAACTAACCAATATATTTTTTCTTTCATACTATTTATTTAATTATCTCCATCCAACCGACTAACTTAATCGGCTGGGGGAAAGGGTTATTTCCAAGTAATAGCTTTCACCGCCCACATCTGCGCTCCCTGTGCTTCTGTAATTGCCACCGAGAATAAACGACCTTTTTCTCCCTGTTCTGCTTCGGTTCGCAATTCATTACAAATGTCAATGACTCTCGCATATAGAGCCTTTACTTCGGCAACTTTTGCGTCCTGACCGGGATTGAAATTCAGACCTACTGCTTTCTCACCGAAGGTGAGTTCTCGCTGTCCCAACTGCTGTCCGTCTGATGCCTGTTGTTCGTCTGCCATAAAAATATCTTACTCAGGTAAAAACCCCGAATTATTTAATTATTGCCTTGTATATTTTATCACCAATTTTTACTTCTACTTCTTTGCCTGTCATTGTTTCTTCCATTTCCAATCCAGTAATTTGAGTGAATATACTTGCGTCAAACTCCGGCAACGATTTCAAATAATCTAACGCTTCAACCGGCACACCTTCCCACGCTTTGGCTGGTTTTTGCCAATCATCAAGTGTATTGCAAATTTCAGAGGCATTGACTTTTTTCCAATCATTACCATTTTGCAAGTAAAGTTCAAAACCATTATTGAATTTTGGAAACCAGCCATTAAGTTTTTCTTTGTACTCATTTTTTACTTCTTCTATCCGTTCCTCACTAACTTGTGTACTAAACATTTTGAAAGCGACACCTTTTTCATCAGCGATAAAAAAACATTTGTAAACTCCGTAAGAATTTATCACCGCTTTGCTCCCATTCACCGCATTGCTATTTTCTGCGTTCACTCCCTTTGAATTTGATATTGACATAATTTTATTTTACCCCGATAAAATTCGGGATTATTTAATACTTTCATTTTCCTCACCACAATTTTGGCATATCCAAAACTTGTGAACCTTGCCAAATAAAAACATATTCTTCGTGGCGTTTATCTCTCTTAACTTTTCAAAATCGTGTATTGTTGCACAATTTTCACAGCTTACTATATTCATATTATTTATCTTTTCGTTGAATAAAATCCCCGTCGTAGTATTCCCATTCATCATCGCTGAAATACTGCTTTGGGAAACTGTCGTGCCACTTTTTTATCTTTGGGTCGCACTCGGAGCATAGTGGCGATTTACCTTGCCTGATCCAGTAATTGGATAAGGCTGTATTTTCAATCCCTTCACAATGTGCACAGACAAATAAGGACATATTATTTAATTATTATTCCAACCAAAATTTAATTTCTTCATTGGTGATTGGTCGCTTATCGGTTCTCTCATTGAGCCATTGTCTTAACAAGCCAATCTTTCGTTCTTCTTTTTTATCCTGCTTAACCTCTTGAATTAACTCCCCTAATCTTCTCCGCACTTCGGACTTGCTTCTAGGCATTATTTTGGTGAAATCTCTTGTCATTTCATCTATCATTATTTCTATTTCAGT